>CEOP01063394.1_pt1 | contig 39362 bp, 32 predicted proteins | sample 361301 | NCBI WGS metagenome assembly CEOP01 (sample SAMEA2619548, study PRJEB7988) | marine metagenome | biome: marine biome (ENVO:00000447); feature: deep chlorophyll maximum layer (ENVO:xxxxxxxx); material: "saline water (ENVO:00002010), including plankton (ENVO:xxxxxxxx)" | depth 55 m
GGCTCAGTCATCGCAGGTGCTTGAGGTGGCCCAGTCAATGTAGGTCCAGTTATTGGAGATGTTGCAACTTCTTTATTTTCAGATTTAGATATAGAATTAATTTCAGTAGTATGAGGTGGAGATGCATTTAATCCATGTGCAAAAGCTGCTGCCAATGGATCTCCTCCTTCGTTAATGGGAACCTCATTAAACATTGATTCCTCCATTCCGAATCCTGCAAGAGCATCTTCAAAAACATCAGAAAGTACATCATCTGATATTTCAGCAACAACTGGAATTTCTTCCAAATCCATTTCCATCCTATAATCTCCTGGAAATGGACCCAATTCCCCCTGTTTCCCTAAATGTTCAGCAGCAAGAATCCAAGCGCCAGGTTTTTTTGGAAGAAAATGTAAAGCCTCATCCTGACTATTTCCGGAGATTTGTGAATCCAAAGATTTGAAAATTTGGACTTGCGCTCCAGATGTTTTGATATTTAGATTTGGAGATTTTAACTTATTTTTCGTAGGATTTTGTACTAATGTTCGTACAAGAATAGCATCTCGATCGTCTTCATCAATGTCGTCACAAACTACCATTAGATGGATTACGAGGTCTCCCAACCGGAGCATAGTTGGAATCGCCATATCGCAAGCACATCCCAATCGCTACTTGAATCCGTATGTTGTCACTATTTTATTGGACCACGATGAGCAACAGGAAGAGAATTTGCAATCGCTACAATACTTCCTGCAGATAGATCTATTTCTGATTGATGAGTATGTCTCTTATGTATGCGTAACAAATCTCTGGAAATAAACCATAAATTTAGAATTGGAATAAGGTAGAATAATTTTCGAAATGAACGAATATCCCAGTTATTGGAATTCATCGGGTCACCATTTTCTTGAACTATGGCAAGCCCCATTATTCGTTGACCTAGAGATCTTGAGAAACGTATCCCTGAATATTTCCAATACAAGAAATGTGAGAGAAGAATAGCAATCGTCCATGCTAATGAATGATGAAAATCGGGGGACATCCAAGTTGTTAGATCCCAAGCCAACATTACTCTGAACTGATCATCAAAACGCCCCCCTAATATTGAAAGAATACTCATTACAAATATGACATCTAAAATAAATCCAGCAGCTCTTTTGTAAATCGGAGCCAATATTGTACCATCGGGAATTTTCCAATGTTCATGCTCAACTGAAACAATATGTTTTGCTAAATTGGTCACTTGACCATGTGTCGAAATTGGTCCCTCCATTCTCATCCCCTTTACATCTGCAGCAGGTGCCAAGCAATGAGGTTTTTTTGTTCTACCCACGTTAGCCAAAAATCCCAATCTCTTTGATTTCGTAATGTCTTTGGATCTCCAATGACGACCAGCCCTCTCTTTGCTCTTGTTAATGCGACATTTAATCTTCTTGAATCGTCTAAAAACCCTACATTTCCTTCAGGATTTGAACGTACCGCCGAGAGAATAATTACTTCCTTTTCTCTACCTTGATAACCATCAACTGATTTGACCTCAATTCCTTCCCATTTCCCTCCATCTTCCATTCCTCCAGATGACTCCATTAAGTCGCGAATGGCTCTTACTTGTCCATTGTAAGGGGAAATTATTCCAATTTCATGAGGGAATATATCCCCCCCTTGTAATATTGATTCTGCCATCTTCAATACCCATCCCGCTTCAGTAGGATTCGCTTTTGAATGACCATCCGGAGAAACTATTTCACCACCTTCAACTGGAACAAATGCTATGGGATTTTCAAAATCAGGCCAAATCAATCCTACCGGTGTAGGCCTTTTATCTTCAGAAATAGCATTCTTAAGGAGCCCTTCATATGATTGTAGAGAAGGGAATTCTGCTATACAAGGGTGCATCCTATATTGTTCTAATAACATCGTAGAGTTTACACCCAACTGAATTAATCTTTCAAAAAGCGAGATATTTAACCCCATTTTTTCAGCACGAGAGGAAATAACAGTAGGAGGAAGTTGTTTATGATCTCCAACTAGAACTAACTGTTTACATCCTCTGACTATAGGGACTAGTGTAGCCGGTTCTGTTGCTTGTGTAGCCTCATCAATTAGTACTCTAGGAAATCTCCTTCCATCAAGTAGTATATGTCCTGAACCAATGCATGTTGCACAAATTACATCTGCATTTTCTAAAATGTCATCCTTCATTTGTTGTTCAATTCTTCTTGCATCTTTCCATCCTTTCTTCAAATCTCGATGTGCTAGTCCCTTATCTTTACCTTTCATTCCTGAAATACGTCTTGACAAATCTTCGTTTAACTCAAGTATAACATCTAGATCTTTCCTAAGACGATGTACCTCCATTTTTGCATCAATTGTTGCTTCACGTAACGATTCTCTTACTTTTACTGGTTGTCCTAATCTAACTGCATTGACTCTTAGATTTAGTAAACCTTCCAACAGGTTGTCTACTGCAACATTTGATTCAGCTACAGCTAAGATTGGAGTATTGCTATTTTTTGCCCATCCTTCTAAAATCCTAACTGCTGTATATGTTTTACCAGTTCCTGGAGGTCCTTGTATTAATGATAGACGTTGTTCCATCGCTTTAGAAACAGCTTGATTTTGCACCTCATTTAATTGAGTTGAATTATTGAATTCGTTTGGGCTGATTCCTTTTATTCTGTGTGGTGTTTTACCTGCATCTTCGATGTCCCTTACTTGCCCTAATAATAGAGATGAAAGGTCAGTTGAATTTTCATCAGATAAAAATGAGTTTAATGCATCCCTCATTCTATCATGTGCAATACGATTTGCCCCCCTATCTAATCTCCAATGCCCTTGCCGATGTCCCTTTGGTAGATCATTCATTGCTAATCGAATTGAACTTCTCGAACGGTTAGCGACTACTGCTTCTATAGCTTCTTTTCCTAATGGATCAGAACGACTGAGTAATACGATATCTCCATGTTTGAATCTATGAGACGGCAATGGGCCACCTCCATCAATAGTTAGACGTAGTAATCGTTGTCCATACATCCATCCAGCAGACCTCGCTTTGAGTTGAAAAAGACTAACTCCATGCGCTAACAATCGTTTTTTATTCCAAGTTTTAAGTCGATTTTCTACTTGTGACATCTCATCTTCTAATTCAACTTGGATAGCATCAATGAATTTGGCATGATAATCTTGACTTTTACGTACATTCGTTCTAATTTCATTATCTGATGAAGAAGTATCGATGCGACGGATTCGATTATTCTCGTCCGCCATGTTATATGCTAATGACTTGTACTTATGACCCTCCCGAAAATCAATTTGTATTCCACTTGATTTTTTTGTCAACAGAGACAGGGAGAACTTATGCTCGTTACATTACACGACAAGGTTGCTGGGGTGCATCAGGTGTTCCGAAGAAAGAAGACTGATGATGAGGCCCTTCACTGCCCATTATGTAGTCTTGAGAATCCTCTTGATGCAGATACCTGTAGTCGCTGTTATTATGATTTTACAGTTAGTTCCCATCAACAATCAAGAAAATCTGATGAACAAGTAGTCGGTGGTCTGTTAGATGAATTAACTTCTGGAATTGAAGAAGGTGAAGAAGATGGAAATGATGTTGACTGGACAAATCATTCATTTGATATGTCTGATTTTTCAGTAGATGTTGCTGAATATGATGATTCAGATGATGTTGTAGTTTCACATTCAGTAGGGTTTGCAAGGCAATTGGTATCTCAAGATGAAATAGGTGGTGATGTTGATGACACTGATTTTGTTCTTTCTGCAGAGGACGCACCAACTTCTGTTGAGAAATTTATTGTTCCCGAAGAAGATCAATCAGAAATTTCTATCCCTGAGCCTACTATGGTTAAGTTAGTTGATCCAACATCTAGTTCAACAAACGAGATGGATTCTGATTTATTGAATGAAGATTGGAATGTTACTGATTCAACACCGATATTAAATCAAGAAGATCAAGATGTTAATACCCCTCCAGTTACTGCTGTTGTTCAATCTCCAAGTGTACAGGAATCCCCTCAAACGTCTACATTACCCCCTATGCCATCAATGCCTCAAAATCAGCAACCTGTGATTAGTCCTGAAACCCCTACCTCTTCGAATTTACCACCTACTCCAGTTTCTGCACCACCTGCAACAGTTTTTCAAAATGAAAATACTGTTTCTGATACATCACCAAAAATGCCAGTAATGCCATCAATGCCAGTTGAACAAATTTCTCAACCCGAACAAACTCTACATGAGGAAATTAAAACAATTTGGCCGTGGGCTCAAAGAGATCCTTGGGATGATAGAATTCTTGCATCTAAAATCAAAGAGGCAATGGAAGCAGCAAAATCAGACCGAAAAGATGACGCAACAAGAATTCTAGATGAGATAGGCCCTCATCTTTCGGATAAATATCGATTAATGTTGTATGTGGGTGCTTTGTTGAAAAATCTTGGAAGAACCAATGAGTTAGCTTCTATGTTGAATGCTGCTAAGACTTCCAAGTCAGAAGATCAACATGTTCAAGCGGCATTGAAGCAGTTGGGTTGAATCGAAGTGCCCCCATCAGAATTTGTGGACTGGACCCGCTCAGAGCATCATCTAGATGATGGAATCAAATTATTTCCATTGTCAACAAGTCATACTCATGGTCTAATTAATGCATTTACCAATGACCCTAATTCAGTTAGGATAGCTATGCCTTGGTTGGACTCATCATTATCGATGGAATTCCAGATACGATCATTCATTGTTGATGTTACATCTGGTCCTAATTCTATTCATTATCATCATTGGGTATTAATTGAACAAAATAGTGAAGAAATAGTTGGATTAATTGGATTTGATGTAGTTAGATTTCGTACGATTGAAAGAAAATCATTGAGTAGAGGAATTCATTGGAATCTTGGTTATTGGATTGCACCTAATTTTCGTCTTCGTGGTCTAGCATCCAAATCAATTGACATAATGATTAACATTGCATCAAAATCCAAAGTAGATGTTGTCCAACTCTCTGCAGATCCTGAAAATTTAGGTGGATTAATCACTATTCGTTCTGCAGTTGAAAGACATGAAGGTATAATTTCTGATTTTGGGGTAGAGATGATTGAAGAAAATGAAGGCAACGAAGTTCCATATGAGGCATATTGGATACTAACCGGTGAATGAAATGACTTCGAGATATTGGTTTTCAGTAGATTCTGATGACTTACACCATCATCCCTCAATTTCTGGACATCCTACTAGATCAAAGGTATCTCCATGGTGTTTAAATTTAGATTCTAGACTTATGAGTAATACTTTGAATCAATCATTCAAGTCATTAGAAAAATGGTGGCTTACTAGAAGAGATGACGAAACATTAACCATTTTTGTAATCGCAGAACAATTTGAAGATCCACTTTTCGTTGATGCAATATATAGTATACAAAACAGTCGTCCAGGATTGAGAATTGGAATTCATGGATTGAAACATATTTGTTGGTCTGCTTGGGGAGATCGTTCTGAAGAATTTAATTATGCAATTTCTGAATCAATACGAATAATACAATCTTTCGCTGGTGACTCATTCAGACCTTGGTTCCGTGCTCCAGGAGGTTATATTTCACCATGGATGATTCCTATTTTGAAAAAAAATGAGATCACACTTGATTCATCAATTAATCCTTCATGGTTGTTGAAGAAAAAATCAGGAAAAAATGAAAATGGTAAATTTAACGGGTGGCAACAAGTCAGAAATGAATTAAAAAACAATCAAATCATTGAGCGTGAATGGTTAGTAAAACATGGACTGCCAACAAATGGACCTGCACTCCATATTCCACTTCTAAAGTCACATTCAAAATGGGTTTGGAATAGAAAATTATCAAATTTACAGTGTTCCAATGATCAAGAATTACTCGATTCTTCAGTTTCAATTACCTCGATTTATTGGCATGTCTTAGATCATAACCGTCAAGGAGGATGGACGCCCCCAATTCCTAGAGAGATGTGATATCTTCGCGTTCGACATCTATGCCGAATTCTTTCTTCGTTGATTCAAACAATGAATAATCTGCATATCCCTGTTTACAAAGTCCAGAGATAGCTGCTAAAGCGATATGTTCTGAGTCAACCTCGAAAAATCTTCTTAGAGATGATCTAGTATCAGATCTACCAAATCCATCTGTTCCTAGTACAATGTAAGTGTTTTGAGGAATCCAAGGACGAATTAGTTCTGGAATTGCTCGAATATTATCAGAAACTGCCACACATACATTGTCCGAAGGTGTCATAGAATGACTAGATTTACTGAGACATTCGTAAATTCTTGATTTATGTCGATTCTTCCACACTACTCTTTCAGGTACGGGTTCTGGGAATCCTATTTGTTTCTCACTTGGGTAAAAAGTTGGAGACAGTCTATCCATTCTTTCTAGTTCAGCAGCCTCTCTATGTAACTCACCATATGATGTGACTGACCAGACTCTACATGAGATCCCTTTCTCCACTAGAATTTCTGCTGCCTTCAGAACTTGTTTCATTATTGGACCAGAACCCAATAGTTCAACCGACTGTTCTCCTTCGCCAAAATCGTTGTATTTGTACATCCCACTTATGATATCTTTTTCTTCAACAAAATGAGGAATTTTAGGCATCGAATAATTTTCATTGTATAGGGCAATATAATGCATTACATCCTTGTCTTTTACATACATTTCATCTATTCCATGTTTGATTATCGCTGCAATTTCATATGCAAATGCAGGGTCCCATGCTCTTACTGCAGGATTGGTATGTGCCATGAGTAATGAATGCCCATCTTGATGCTGAAGGCCTTCACCATTGAGAGTCGTTCTTCCTGAAGTTGCTCCCATTAGAAATCCCCTAGCCCTACCATCGGCAGCAGCCCAAATAAGATCTGCAACGCGCTGAAATCCAAACATGGAGTAGAAAGTATAGAATGGAATTGTAGCAATATTTGCTGTTGCATATGACATTGCACTAGCTATGAATGTGGACATAGCCCCTGCTTCGTTGATTCCAGCCTGAATAATTTGACCATTTTTACTAACCTTGTATTTCATCAATGTCTTATGATCTACAGGCTTATACAATTGTCCTTCAGGATGATAAATTCCAAACTCAGCAAATAGTGGGTCCATTCCGAAAGTTCTTGCTTCATCAGGAATAATCAAAACAACCTGTGAACCCACAACTTTGTCTTTCATTAGCCCTCTAAGGATTTTTACAAATGCCATTGTGGTGCTTACTTCTAGAGTTCCCTTTGTTCCATCATCAAATTCTGTGAAAATTTTTCGGTTAGCAAGTACTGCCTCATTTCTAACTATCCGTTCTGGGATAGATCCTCCGAGTTTTTCTCTTCTTTGTTTCATGTATTCTTCTATTTCTGGCATCATTCCAGGTTCAACGAATGGATAGGATTCTAATTCTTCATCAGTAAATTCTAATCCAATCATATCTCTCATATACATCATCGCATCAATATCAGCCTTCTTTTTTTGATGAGTAGTATTTCTTCCTGCGAATCCTGGACCTAATCCATATCCTTTGATAGTCCTAGCAAGAATAACTGTTGGTGAGCCTTTATTCGCACGAGCAGAACTGAATGCTGCATGTATTTTTTCCATATCATGCCCTCCAACATTTTCTGTTAGTGCAATGAGATCATTGTCACTCCAACCTTGAATCATTTCAGATAATTCAGGAGAATTGAATAATTCATTTCTAATGATTTCTGCATTACCTGTGAGTATTCTTTGTTCATCTCCGTCAACTAATTGATTCAGTCTTTCTGCAAGATATTTTCCATTTGCATGAGAGAATAATTTATCCCATTTTGTGCCCCATAACAATTTAATTACATTCCATCCAGCACCACTAAATCTTCCTTCAAGTTCTTGTACAATTTTTCCATTTCCTCGAACAGGCCCATCCAGCCTTTGTAGATTACAATTGATGATGAATACTAGATTATCCAATCCTTCTCTTGCTGCTAATGCAATTTCAGATAGGGATTCTGGTTCGTCCGATTCTCCATCTCCCATCGTATACCAAACTGTACTTTCTCTAGTATCAGCCAAACCTCTGTCACTTAGATAACGATTGAATCTTGCATGATGAATAGCGGACATTGCTCCAAGACCCATACTTACAGTTGGAAACTCCCAATAGTTTGGCATTAATCTAGGATGAGGATAAGAAGACAATCCTCTTCCAAAGACTTCTTGACGAAAATTGTTAATTTGGTCTTTCGATAACCTTCCTTCTAACCAAGATCTTGCATATATTCCTGGGCTCGCATGCCCCTGGAAATATATGTGGTCACCAATAGATTCTCCCATATTTTTCCCTTTGAAATGGTGATTCATTCCTACTTCCCACAGAGTGCTTACAGATGCATATGTTGAGATATGGCCCCCTATTCCATCATTTTCTTTGTTTGCTTTTGTTACCATCATCATTGCATTCCAACGAAGAATCCCATGAATTCTTGATTCTACAGATAAATTCCCAGGATATGTTGGTTGTTGATCCGGGTGAATAGTATTTAGATAAGGCGTCGATACTGGACGAATTTCCATTCCATTTTTGTTGGCTTCAGCAAGAGTTTCTAGGAGAATTCTTTCAGCCTCATTACTTCCCAATTTGTCTATAACTTGTCGAATTGAATCTTTCCATTCCTCAGTATGTTGGGGATCAGAAGGTTCCAAAGATGGTTTGCGAGCATACCAATCCATCCAAAACCCTCCGCATTCCTTGTTAATGGGCAGTAGTAACTGTATTTCACAATTAGTGCGAGACAACAACTTCAATTATCTATTGAACTTAAATTAACAAATGTTTTGAAGGAGTTTTTATCCCCGCGAAATATGGCTGTAACTAGTGATATTGAGAATATGATTGCAATGTTGAACGATACTCTTGGAGATGCTGCTAAACATGATCGTGGAACTGATGCAGCAGGTCGAAGATTGAGAAAAGCATTGTCTGATGTTGCCAAGGAATGTAAGACAGTTCGTGCTAAGATTCAGGATGAACGTTCAGGTAATTAATCGACATAACCAAGTCTATCATACGCCTAGACTGTGTATGGCAGGTAAACTTCGGCGCTTGTTTGCATTTCGTAGTATAGCCTTGAAAGGAGCTCGACGAGTAAAATCTTTGACAACTAAAGAGCAACGCGCTGAAATTGCAAAAGTTGCGAAAGATCCAGAAGAATGGGGTCGTTCATTGAATGAAGGTTGGGACCTAGTGAAGGACGAATCAATCGACATCAAAGATGCAATGCTTACATTGTATAAGATTCAACTTGGAAGAAGAACATCTCGTCAAGAAAGACGTAATACTGTTTCTAAATTAGCCTCTATTGGCGTTTTTGTCCCTCCATTGAGAGTTTTTAGTATTCCAGGGGCTGAGATGATTTTGGGAGTTGCGGCCTTTGTGATGCCATTCCAAATTATTCCGGACAAAATCCTTCCCAAGATCCTCCGTTCTTCTTGCGAAGAAGAGACTTCTACACCTACTAAGAAGAGATTAAAATGGTTCCAAAGAGAAAGAAATACAGTTCTAGATTCGGTAGATGAAAATCATGATTGAACAATTATTTGATTACTGTAAATTTTCCATTCGCCCCCGCCATTCATAAAATCTGCTTGACCAGTGATATATCCCCAATCTTCAGGTGGATTTTCCCATTCTATTCCAGGAGATAGTACAACCCATTGAATGCCTGATAAATTGCCTCGATTATTCCACAGTTCTCCTGAGAATAATTCTATTTCCCATTCTGAACTCGGATCTCTCCAATGTCCAGTAATCTCTCTAGTATTTACATCATCAATTTCTGTATGGAATGTGTAAAGATAATGCATTCCCAATGTGGCATCATGAACAAACAAAAAATCTTCTCCATTATCCATATTTTCTGATAAAATTTCAGCAGCATCATCAGTCCACATTGTTTGTCCATGAATTGCAGTGAGTAAGGATAATGGAATGATTAAACAGATTCCTAATATCATCGATTTTGTTTTTTCTTTTGCAAAAAATGGTGTTGCTGTACTTGGGTCAATTTGATGAATTCGATAAATCACAAAGAAAATTGGAACCATTAGCATCGATATATATCTGCCATTATTTCCCATTGTCCACATCATCCATGGCCAATCAGCATTCCATAATTTAGATTCATAAGTCCATAGTGCAGCGATATAGAAAATAATAGCAGTAGTTAAGACTGAAATAAAACCCACCAAACTTGCAATTTCGTGACTATTAATATTCCATATTTTTCGTAAATTATTTCCTATAATCGGCCAAAGTATCATTCCAAACAAAACATAAATCAAAATTACATCTATTGAGGCAACTACTAAAGCACCTGAAAAACGTAATGTTTCGCTTTTTACTGTGTAGAATGTACCAGAATCCGATATTATTCCAACAAGAAATAATCCAATCAATGTGCTCAAACCTCCAATTTTAATTGCAAATGAGGGAGATCGAGTATATTCATTCCATTTCTCTATTTTGTCTACAGAATGCCAGAGTAGTATGAGAAAGGTAACAACAAGACAATACCAGGGATTTATTCCTTTCACAAATAGGATTAATCCCATTGATAACCCTGAAATTGTTGCTGAAGAAAGAATTCCAATCCATGATTGCCATTTTTCATAAACCAATAATCCAATAATTAGTAGAATTGTGAATACCGCCACTATTACTTCTGGAAAGACTCTTCCAGTTGCGAAAATAAATGTTGGATGTATTGCTACAATTGCAGCTACTGAAATTCCATGCTCTATCGATCCATAAATTTTGAAAATTAATATCGTTAAGAATAGAAGCATACACATTAGTGAAAAGCCAAGAAGATGCACATTATTTTCTGAATTTGGAAGAAAATGATACCATCCGAAATCAAGAGAGGGGGAATATTCTGGATTACTCGCCATAGGATCTAATGGTCTGGTATGGCCCCATGGAAGAGTAGCCTCTTCAGATTCTGTAAAAGAATCATCTCTTGCCATATGGACGTGAGTATCTAAACCTAAATCACTAGTAAAAGATACAATAATGTTTAGAAAGAGCCCAAATACCAGTAAAAGAACCCAATTTCTTTGTTTCAATGATTGCTCATTGGTTAGAGACATTGTATCCTCCATAGAAGTTGAGATGCTATCGCTGGGATGAGTCTTATCCAACTAGAAGTCAAATAGTGTTGGCTTTGATTCTGATCTTAATTTTCCAACAGATGCTAATCTATCTAAAGCACGCATTGTTCTATTTTCGGAGAAACCCCTTTGATTTTGAACAAATTCTCGAATTCTTTCTTCTACTGCTCTATTTGGTGTAGGTAAATCAATACCTTCATTGATTGGATGATTCAGGAAAAGATTTCTAATTTCTTCTATATTATGTGGTACTTCAATTCCTTTGACTTCTGCTACGGCTTCAAGAGTCCCATGTGCTTTAATTAATTTCAAACCTGTCTTAGGACCTACACCTTTGAATCCAGGGTGAAAATCCGTACCAATCATTATTCCAAGATCTACTAGTTGCTCATGAGTAATTCCATGTTCATCCAATAGATCATTGAGAACAATTCGTTCTGCTGTTAGAGTACGCCCAAATTTTTTGGTTCCATGAGACATTAGATTACGAATCATAATCGGAGCTCCGTATAGCAATGCATCCCAGTCCTGAGTAGCAACTGCGTGCATTTCCCCATTTCTTGCTCTGACTGCTGCAGCCCCTTCTGCTTCCATTGGGGCTACAATCCATGAAACACCGAGAACATCAAACAAATCTTTGGTTTCCTGAATCATTTCTGATGTATATTCTGCAATTTGAGGTCCAATTTTTTTCGCCGCTTTCAAGTCGCCAGATTCCATAGCATGTTCCCATTTTGCTCTTGCAACATCTTTCCTTGATCTCCTATCATTAAGTGTTTCACGTTTCAAATCAGGCGGCTTTCCATCAAAAACAAACACTGGTTCAATTCCTGATGCAATCAAAATAGTTGCTCTATCTAAGAATCCCATTAGGTGAGCTACAGGTCTAGAATTTGAATCTGAAAGAGGCCGGCCATCCTGTCCAGTCATTGCAGTTATGAATTGATAAGCAGATAAGAAAACATCAACAGCAATTCGTTCACCGGATAAATCTGATAGATTAATTGATTCTGCTTTCGCTAAATCCCTTAGGTTACAACCCATGATTCCACCTAGATATCTAAATCATCGATGAAATCATCATCTTCAAAATCATATTCATCATCTTCATCTTCTGAACTACGTTGAGAATTAACAATAGCCCATACTCCAAACCCTAAACATCCAATTGCAGGAACAAGTCCTGCTAATGAGTACGTACCCCATGTTTGTGGTGTACCCATTGGTTCTGTATCGGTCCATAGTACTGCATTTCTTGGAGAACCATCTGTTAGTGTCACATTCTGATTATTGATTGGACGTACATTTTCCCCATCCTGTCCGAGTACTACTTTTATTACAACTCCTCCACTTTTTGATAAGTCATATTCTGCGCACGCACTTGTTTGTCCGTGTTCATCAGTATCATTTTCATTCGAATTTTCTGTACAGTCTAAATCATCAGTATATTGAATGATTGAAGAGAAATAAAGTTGAATTGCTTCTCTTCCAGCTATTGTAGTAATTTCCGAATTCCCTAATAATTCGTTATGCTCTTCATGAGCCAATCCCCAAAGAATTGCAGACCGTCCATTATGTTGAATAGATTTTGAATAAACCTCATTTCCATTAAGAGGGACCCAGATTTCAAATTCATCACCATCAGAAAAGTCAGTCAAGAAACTACCTGAACTGGCTTCTAATGATGCGAATTGATCTACTGTGTACATATTTGGTTGCATATCTACATCCGAATGTTCTGCGACATCCATGTATGATACAATTGGCGCTGCAACTATTGGTCCAATTAGAGATAAACAAGTGAGAACAGCAGCTCCGGTCATGGCTGGCATCCCTGGAGTGAAAACAACTCCACATATAGCCCCGGCAAGAAGGAGAATACCCAAGAAAATGGGCATGAAAATTCCGACTTTCTCAGTAGATGATGCTTGGAAACCCAATCCAGCATCTGCATACGGAGTTTTCCATACACTCCCTTCTTCCAATAGAACATCCCCTATATCTGAAGTTTCAGGAGGAATAACGGGAATATCCATTTGGAAATCATTTTGTCCTAAATAGAGAGTATAACCATCTCCTGCTCCACTAGGTTTTGTAAATTGAATTCTTAATCCAAGGGTTTCATCTGCTTTTATTTCTTTGATGTTATGGAAAAACTCGAAGATATACGTATCTCCACCTTCATTTTCAGGAGACACAGTTACTGATGTGATATCTACTCCACCCTTTCTAAGAAATATAGTTACATCTGTATTGCAACTTCCTTGACAAAATATACTCAATCTGAAATTACCAGTTATGGTTTGTTCAGAATTTATTTCAGTAATATTGTCACTAGCAATTTCTCCATCAAAGGTGAATTCTCTTGTCCCCCCTCCGTTATTTGGGTCGCCGGGAATGAACGCGTTTTGCTCTCCAATACTGTCATCACTATTTGGATCGGAGGCTTGTGCATTATTCCACATTGGCCACGTAGTATATCCATCACCATTTGATTCACCATAGAAATAGAGACGATTTCTTTCGTGTGAGAGAACTTTAGGATCATCAGATTGAGCGGTAGTAACTGTAAGTAAAATGGTGCCCAAAAAGAGGAATGTAATCATCAGAGCGATTCGTGCTGTAGTACTCCGACCTGCCGCGCTCATGTACCTTCGAGCCCATTGGGTGTTATAGGATTGAAGGCGAATAGCGTATCCCAGAGGAGGGGGAAGCCATGGTCGCTGCTTGGGTTGGAAACGGCTGGCACCCAGCATTATTCCGTTCTGAAGCAAATGCTCTTGGAAAAATTCAACAAATTCTTCATCCGAGAGTTGTTATTGTTTCAGACAATAATTCTATTCAGAATTCTGCATTTATCGACCAATCATTATCTCCATTTGATTATTCTTATGAGGGGCTTAATCCTGAAATTATTGCAGATTGGTTCTCAAATATTCAACTATTAAATGAAAAATCAATTGCAGTCAGGGCATCAAAAATGGGAAACATGGAAGGAATTAGTATTAGCAAAATTCAGTCTGACGTCGGAGCAATTTTACATAAAAGAGGATGGAGAGTAAATCTTGACAATCCAGATATTGAAATTATGTTGCATTATTGCGGCAGTCCTCAAAAACCGATTCCTCCAGATCCGGCTGAGTTAGATTCCCCCTTTTTCATTTGGGGGATCCTCAATTCAACCGGCCCCGGCGGTCAAAGTTTTCAAAAACGCTCCCCTACAGATCGCCCATATTTTAAGCCAGTTAGCTTAGATCCAAGACTAGCAAGAGCAATGGTAAATTTATGTTACACTGATGGCCAACCACCTACGACTATCATAGATCCTTTCTGTGGGACAGGGGGAATAGCAATCGAATCAGCTATGGTAGGTATTCCAGTTATTGCAAGTGATTTAGATCCAGAGATGGTTAAAGGAACAATTCTCAATTTGCAACAAATAAAATTCAATGGGGAAAAAATAGTTCAATCCTCTGATGCCACTGAGATTCATAAAAAAGTCAATCCTATTTCAGGAGCAGCTCATGCATTTGATCCACCTTATGGAAGAAATTCTTGGACGACTGGAGAAGGGATTGAGATTCTAAAAGATACTATGTATTCTCTATCAATTATTTCTAGAGGTCCAATGGTAATGCTACTTCCAATAAACCCTGAAGTTGTAAGGGCCAACCCTGACTTATTGAATAATGAAACCTTCTCCCCGTTTGATGTTGAACCGAAAGAATTTCGAAAAGCATTATCTGCAATTAATTATGATATTTCTTCAATACATCCGATTTGGGTTCATAGAAGTCTTGCAAGAGCATTGGTTCGAATAGACCCATGTTGAGAAGTGGGCGATACAGGATTCGAACCCGTGTCCTGGCGTCCGAAGCGCCAAATGATATCCAGACTACACTAATCGCCCGAACTCTCCACTTATTCAATACCTTTCAAACCGACGGATAAGGCCAAGTTTTGTGAGGCAATTCGTTTCCATTTTTTGTAAAGATACTAATCTCATCCTCATCACTCATAATTTTCTTTTTCAAAACAAGATTATTCATTGTAAGTAACTCATCTGTTAATTCCATCTCTGGCCCATCACCTAACTCATTTGGAGAACGAATGTGGATAATACGATCTACAATCTTATTCTCAAGAAATGATCTCCAAACTGAAGGTCCACCTTCTACAAGAAGTTCTTGAATTCCTCTATCGCCTAGAAGATCTAATAGATCTTTAGGAATTCTTTGTTCTGTAACGGATGGCATAGAAATTTCCTCAATTCCTTGAATTGGAATATTATTCGAATTACCATGAATTTTTATCGTAGTTGCATCATCATTCCAAACCTTTGCATCTTTCTCTATTTCTCCTCGTGTATCAAGAATTATTCGAATAGGATTCGTTACACCATCCTTCTTTACATTTCTAATCGTCAGTGAAGGATTATCTCGAATTACAGTTTTGGAACCAACCAAAATCGCATCAGACTGCCGTCTTAGTGCATGTGCGAATTTCAATGAACTTTGGCTCGTGAATCGGCTTGAAATTAATTCATTATTGTCTACTTTATTATATCTATCAACTGCTATTTTTATTGTCACTAAAGGTCTTCTCAATTGGCACCAATTAAGAAAAGATTGCATTTGTATTATTGCATTGTTTTCTAGAATTCCCACTTCTACATCTATTCCTGCAGCCAATAGTGCATTGATGCCTTCTCCTCGAACATTTGGATTAGGATCACGACTAGCAATTACAACTTTTGAAACACCTGCCCAAAGTAGTGCTTGTGTACAGGGGGGTGTTCTTCCAAAATGGTTACATGGTTCTAATGTAACATATGCAATACAACCTTCTGTATTTTCTCCATTCATTTCAGCATCAGCTATGGCTGCCTGTTCAGCATGCAAATCTCCGATTTGATTGTGCCATCCTTCTGCAATAATTCGATTATTTTGCACAAGTACACAACCAACTGGTGGATTTGGAGACACTCGTCCTATTCCGTTCTCTGCAATATCCAATGCATGCTGCATGAAGCGAACTTGATCTTCCATACGACTCTCTTCGCCCCCTACCTTATTCTTCCGGAGGGGTTACAGATACCCGTAATTTTCGGTAGAATTCAAGCGTTGAACAGTTATACGTTGTTCATGCCAACCTCACCTGAGCCAGTTGAGTTTCATTCAGATTTTGAAAGTAAAAAGAAAAAAGGAGTGCATAGACCTATTTTTTCTCCTATTTTCTCTCGTGAATCAGTTGGCAAAATTAAACCGTCAAAAGTTCATCTAATGGTTAACCCATATTCTGGGAAGAAAAAGGGAGAAAAGGTTGCTCTAGAGGCTAAGAAATTACTTGAAGAGTCAGGAATTCTAGTAGAAATTTATCGATCTTCACATCCTGGACATTTAATTGAATTATCTGCAAATATTGCTGCAAATAATGATGATGTTTTTGCTGTAGTAGGTGGAGATGGAAGCATGTCAGAAGTGATTACAGGAAGAATGCGAAATTCAGAAGATAGAGAACCTCCTATTGTTGCTTTTGTTCCAGCAGGAACAGGTAATTCTCATGCTTATGATTTGAAAATAAATGGAGTTGAAGATGCAGTTTCTAGGATTGTTTCAGGGAGAATACAAGAATTAGATATTTCTAGAGTTATTCTCACAGAGGGTTTACCTGGAAAAGAAAAAGATCAGATGACTTGGTATAGCCATAATCTTGTGACTTGGGGATTGGGAATTGATTCTAATTTAATTGCCGAAAAAATGCGCTTTTTAGGTCCAATTCGATATGACGTCGGAATTGTTATTTCCATTTTACTTAATAGGCGACGTCATGCTAAATTGATATTAGATGGTCATGAAATGGATTCAGATTTTACATTATTTCTTATTCAAAATACTCAAACAGGTGGAGCAGGTCTTCCTTTAGCACCTGGAGCATCAATAGATGATGGGATGATGGATATAGGTATTCTAAATCGTATGCGTCGTGGAGCTATTCTGAAGGCCTTCGGACTTCTAAAAAAAGAGGGGCGCCATGTATTTCACCCTGATGTCGTTTACCATCGATTTGAGTCATTAAGAATAGAGACTCCAATTCCTACTGCAATCAATATTGATGGTGAAAATATTGGAACTACTCCAATGGATATGACTGTACTCCCTAGTGCTGTTAGATTACTAGTTTGATTAGAAAGAGAAGTCTGAGAACTCTTCATCATCAGAAAGACTTGGCCCTTCTCTAGTTTCATATCGGGCCCCTGTCTCTTCAGGAACTTCTTCCTCTACTTCTTCGGGCACTACTTCCTTTTTTACTACACGTTTTCTTCTGGATACAGGTGGAGATTTTCGCTCTATTATTTCTTCATTAACATCATTTTCTGTTGTAGAAATATTTGCCATAGTCCTTTTTCCACTTGATGAGACAGAACTTGATCCCGAACTAGTGACACCTCCTCCTATTCTTCTTGAAGAAGGGCCCGAAGATACAGTTTCTTCTTTTGCCATAGCATTTTCCATTACGGACTTGAATTTTTCATCCATCTCTACGGATTCTTCAGTTTGAATTACACCTCTTCCTGTAGTTTTACCAAGAGAAGCTGTGGCTTCTAATCCATCAGGAGCGCTCTCTAGAGTGCCAGATACATCGAATTCCTTGATTTCCATTTTCTTTGTTGCAGTATCGTCTACAACCTCAATGTTTGAAGAACTACTGCTCTGTTCTAATTTTTCAACATCTCGTCGATGTTGTTTTAGTTCTTTATCAACTCCACCAGCTGCTCGAATTTGTTTTTCAGACATTAGTACAGATGCAGTTTGATTTGCCTTCTTTCTAATTTGAATTGTACTGTAAGTAAAGGCTCCAAATGCCCCTGCTGCGCCGCCGGTTATTACCAATAGAAGATACATGGATCCACCCAATAATGGAATAGATCCAACAGAGTATTCTTGACTAGCAGATGCTTCATTTCCAGCAATCGTCATTGAAGTAACAGCGAAATATGCTCCAAAACTTTCTCTAAATGCTACATTACAATCGGATACCGATAACTCTGTAGGGATACGAATATTCTTTTGATCATGTAAGAAATATCCTTCAATTGATATTGGTCTATTCCAATCTAGTAGTCCAATCATTCCATCTGCAATATTTTCACTTGCAGGAATAACTCCAATTACAGCCCAGCCTCTTTTTGTTTGAATATCTTCGAATTCAGATCCAAATTGCCCTTCAGCCATTAAAGGATCATCCCATTCCTTCATCAATGGTATGTCTTCTTGAGGGTCTAATTCATGTGGTTTTAGATTACGAGCCTCTTCAATAGACATCATATTCACTGCGATTGAATATACTGCGGGTCCATCATGATCTGGAAATGCTTTACCGTTAGCTAACCATCCTTCAATTCTAATTGGTGTTCCTCCATATTCATCTGCAACTACAGATTGTGAAGATTGAGCCATGGTGCCATTTTCTCCTTGACAACCTACAGTCCCAATTCCAACAGATTCCAGATAACTTTCTTGGTATACCGACATTCGATCATCAATCACAATCTCAGTATTATTTTCATTTAGAACAGCGGAATACTCTCCTACATCACTGCCCCAATTTATTGGTGAACTACTCAAACATCCAGCCATTGGAAGAAGCAGGATTGCCAGCAACGGTAGTATGACGCTCCTTCGAGGCATGACCTCCGAGCAACATTGTTGTTCAATACCTTTCCGTGTTATTTAGGTGGCGCTGACGGAGAGATTTGAACTCCCGAGTCCGAGGGACACTGGATTTCAAATCCAGCGCAATACCAGGCTATGCGACGTCAGCAATACTCCGACGAGAGGCTAGGTAGATTTCACCGTTTGTACTAATTAGAGCCAACTAGGGGGTCTACACCATGCAGGCAACTCAGTTGGAGCCCCTGGACTTGTCAATCCGATGAAGAATACCATTACAATGATGAAGAATGCGGGGAAAAGAGCAGTCATGGTCAATATCTTTGAGTCAGCATCACCATAAAGATGCATAAAAATTGCAGCAATCATAATGAATTTGGGAATTGCAATTCCAATAAGTATACTCATTGTGATTGCCTTTGAAATTTCTACTCCAACTGCAATTACTTCAATAGCAGTCAATATCATCAGTCCCCAGAAATTCATCCAATATGGGTCGCGTCCGAGAATTGTATATCCTGCCATTTTATCACCATTAGAATAGATAGAAGAATGGGAAAACTAGTACCCAAACTAGATCAACGAAGTGCCAGTATAGGCCGAAGTATTCGATTGAGACTGCGTTTGAAGGGCCGTAACCTCCTCTAAGTGCCTTGAAAGTCATGTAAGATAGACCTACCATACCTGCGAAGACGTGCACACCGTGCGTTCCTGTTGTTACATAGAACGTGGAAGCACTGACACGGATATCTGCCATCATTACTCCACCAGGGTGAGTACCTGCATCCATCATCATGGCCAGTGCGCTATCTGATGGGATATGGAAATACTTGGAGGTAGGATCAGCATCATAGTGGACATTTGTGTATGCAGCAGCGTGTATTGTGTATCCTTCAGAATACAGTGATTTGATACTATCATAACCGTGGTTAAGTTCTGTTAGAGGACCTGGAGTAGGGAAACCTACGAACCATTCAATCAACTTTAGAGTTAGGAATAAGGTAGCGAGGAATAACGTAGAACCGAGGAAAACACCAACTTTACGGCTACGGTGAGCATCAACATCTGATTTATCGATATTGTATTTCTTTGCATATTTCTTATTACTCATCTTCGCCGTCTTGAGAGCAAGTACAATTGTGAAAGAAGAAATGATAAGAGCGAAGGTGTTGACTGCTCCTGGTGCTAGGTGGAACCAACTACTTGCAATTAGATGAGCTGCTGGTTCAAAGCAGGTAACAGTTGTTCCTTCGACCCATTCACCGGAAAGGAATAGCTCTTCGCAGTTTTGGATACCTAATCTATATCGGATGTAGGTGCTAAATAGACTGGTAAATACCATCATCTCAGACATAAGGAAAATCCACATAGCAACCTTACGTAAGTCGATATTACGGAACGGTGCTCCAACTCCTTTAGGTTCGTAAACACCATCGAAAGACATATCTTGACGCCACCAAATCATCAGACCTAATGTAATAATGATGAAACCGAGCATTACTCCTGCCATAGAACTAATATCGACTAATTCTCCCATTACGAAGATATTAGCAAATGTGTACAGGAATACTCCGAATCCAATACTCATTACTAATGGAGCAAATGAATTGTGAGGTGCTCCATGACTCCAGTCGTGAGGGCCCCAAGGCTCTATGTGATGTTCGTAATCATGATCTCCGCTCAATGACTCACCTCCGAATCGTCTTCAGGAACCATCAATCCAGTAAACCATTGTGCAAATTTACCTGGTTCCTCTTCATGATATTCATTTGCATCGTGTAGAACTGGTAGATTGTGTGGATCAAACGAAGGAGTTGGAGGAGGAGAAGTACACATCCATTCAAACGACCATCCACCCCAAGGATCTGCTGGAGCCTTTTTGCCTGAAACAATTGTCTTAATCATATTTCCAATCAAAATGAAGTTCGAGAAAAAGAATAAGAACGCACTGACGGATATGAATAAGTTCCATGATGCCATTTCTGCTGGAATATTGGTGTACTCGTCTACACTAACAAACCAGGTATGATGTCTTCGTGCCATTCCCATCACTCCAAGTTTGTGCATTGGCCAGAAGATTCCGTTAAATGAAATAAATGCAGTAAGGAAGTGTAGCAATCCCCAATTTTCATCCATCATTTTTCCAGACATTTTCGGGAACCAGTAGTATATTCCTGCGAACATACCGAAGACAGTTCCGCCAACGAACACATAGTGGAAGTGAGCTACAACGAAATATGTCTCATGAAGATGTGTATCCATAGCTAATGATGGGAAGAACATTCCACTAATCCCTCCTAAAGTGAAAGTAACTAAGAATCCTAAAGCCCACAGTGTGTGAGTTCTGTAGATAAGAGACCCTTTGTGCATTGTTTTCAGCCAATTGAATATTTTAATTCCAGTCGGAACAGCTACCAACATTGTTGTTAACATAGTTACGAACCTTAGTGTAGGCGACATTCCAGATGTAAACATATGATGTCCATAGACAATGAATGCAACAATTCCGATGCCTGCCATAGCATACACCATTGAACGGTATCCAAATACAGAACGCCTAGCAGATGTGGCTATTACTTCTGAAATAATTCCAAATGCAGGTACAATTACTACGTATACTTCAGGATGCCCAAAGTACCAGAATAAATGACTCCAAAGTAAAGGGTCACCTCCTGAAGCGACATGATAGAAAGCAGTTCCAATAGTACGATCGAGGTATACTTGAATCAGTCCAACTCCCCAAGCAGGAATTGAAATGAATAGCATTAGATTTGCTACAAAAATGGACCAAGTGAATAACGGCATTTGCATCCAGCCCATGGTAGGCGCTCTCATTGCACAGATTGTAGTGAGGAAATTAATCCCAGTTAAAGTAGACGAAGCTACTAACATTATTTGCCCAGCAACCCACATTGTAGTGCCTGAATGTGCAGTCTCTGAAACAATATATGGGGCATATCCTGTCCATCCAGTATCAGCAGCAGCACCACTAAAAATTCCTGTAAAGATGAGCAAAGCTCCTACTGGCTGGAGCCAAAATGACATTGCATTTATTCTTGGAAGAGCAAGATCAGCAGCGCCTATTTGGAGTGGAATTAGCCAATTTGCAAACCCATTAATCAATGGCATAGCCGCAAGGAAAATCATTACTGTTCCATGCATGGTAAAGAATTGATTGTATTGATCTTGAGTGAGGAAATCATTCCCAGGGACTGCGAGTTGTACACGAATTAACATTGCCATGATTCCTCCAACTCCTAAGAAGAAGAAACCAGCAAGGAAGTAAAGCGTTCCAACCTTCTTGTGATCAGTACTAGTCAACCATTCAGTAATCCATGGCGCGAATGCTTCCCAACTAAATCCATCAGGATTTGCTCGGTAAAATGTGTATAGAATTACGATACCTAGTAAGAGTCCTGAAACGATAATCAATGTTGCAAGTACAACAAACGGATCGGCTGGCTCAAGAGGTTCTGCTGCAACACCCGACGATGGTCCAGAAACCGATACTGACATTGTGTTCCATTTATCGTCAGCTGAGGCAACTCCATCTCCATTCACAGAATTGACAGCTAGATTAAACGTAGTAGAACCACTTTCAGGAGATGTCCAATTGACAGTCCAGGATGTGAAATCATTACCACTTGTTATTGGCGTACCGCCCGCTGCTACAGCATCATCCACTCCATCGTTATTAGCGTCATCATCAATTCCATTGTGTACTGCTTCACCATTTTCGACTCTTACCCATTCATCGATTGCTTCAAGAGTTCCTGAAGAAGCAGCAAGATTGAATCCTCCTAGATTCATAGGATTTGCATCGGTTCCAGAAGGTCCTCCTGTGAAAGAGACAGTGAGAGTGTAAGTTGTACTGGCTGTAAATGTATCAGGAAGACCAGTAATTGAGGGAGTAACTCCTGAATCTGGAATAGCTCCATGGCAAATACATCCCTTCTCAGATTGCCCACCAATTCCTGAAGGAAGAGAATCAGCTTCAGGAGCGAGGTTTAATGCTAGTCCGACAATAACTAAAATTGCAAAAGTCTGAATAAATGATCTTCTTTTCATCATTTTATCACCTCAATTTTCAATTATTATGTACATTAACAATAGCGGCCATGTAAGCGTGATCGTCTCCACAATATTCAGTACATAGAAGAAGAGTAGATTCTCCTTCATCTCCCCCACAGTTTGCAGTTTCACAAGTTGGAGCAATCCATAATGCGGAATGTAATCCCGGTACTGCATCTTCTTTAACACCAAATTTCACGAACCAAGGTGCATGGGTGACATCCTCAGAACTCAAGTTTGCGTAGAAGTATTCTCCTTGTTTTAATTTTAATACTGGAACCATAGTACCATTTAGATCTTGATATTCAGAAGAATCACAAATATCAGCATCTAAACCATTACAATCAAAACTCCAAAACCACTGTTGAGCAGTGATTCCTATTGTATGGTAGCATTTGTTAGGGTCATGCCCCTCTGTTCCACATTCTAGACCATACATACTGTCAGGGTCATCTGGACTTGCCCAAACTTCATTGATAGGTCCCCAAGAGTAGTATGTAAGCCATACAATTAGGATAAATGGTACGATGGTCCAAGCAAGTTCTAACTTGAGGTCATCATTGTGTTTTGGAAACACTCCTACTTCGATTCCATCGATATCTTCCCAGTCATCATCCACATCTTTAGAACGGTAAACAAGAGAATGGTGTGCAAGCCAAAGAAAGGTGAACCCGCCAACGATTGCAGACCACATCTCGTAGTGGTTCCAAAGCCCATCAAAAGTCGCACTGGCTATACTCATTGTTAGCCCCCGACCCCTTCGTTCATACTCCTGTTGATAAGCATTCGTAGTTGACGTAGAATAATCACTTAACTGAGAGATCATAATTTTAGATGATAGAATTTCATTTAGAGAAATTAAATTGAGTTTTATTGATGAACCTCCACTTTTTACATAATATTCGGTGAGTTCTGATGCCCCCTAGATTCGAACGTCGAATCAAAATCATTTCTCCTGATTCTCTTTTCCATTTAGCAAGGGCTCTTGCTAAAGCTAGATTTCGAAATAGACATCCTGTACATGGAGGTTCAGGGTGCCCAGTAATCGTCGAAGGTAGAAGAGATATGGAGACATTGCGTTCACTAGGATTTGAAGGGCCGATAGAATTGGTGAATAGAGGATGGGGGCAAAGTAGACTAATTGCACATTTACATGATTCATATGGTCGAAAGAATACAGTTGATGGAGGTCCAGCCTTGATATTAATGATGGATTGGGATCGAACTGGTATGCGCCTTCATGAGAATTTACTTGGTAGAATGAGAAGTTTAGATATGTGGATTGATGAATCTACAAGAAAGACATTGATGCGTACTGTGCCATTGAAAGCACCTACAATAGAGGGCATGAAGAACTTAGTCGATGATCTAATTCCTCTAATTAATTTAGAAGATCCTCCCCCTGATATTGTATTTTGATTAAATTATTCGAACAATAACAGGGAATGAAATATTTGCTTGCATATCATCTCTAATCCGTTCAATTTCCGTTACTCGGTTTGATAGTTGTTCATGCAAAGATCGGATAATACCCCTTTTCATTCTTAACCATCGAGGGTCTACTGTTTCATTTTTTAACATTGAATTCCATTCAGCCTTTCGAATCTGTTCTTCTTCTCCTTCGATTCTACTCATCCAAGCTTGATGAGAATTTTCTGTAAGTTCAGTCAATAAAGGCATTAATCTCATTCGTTCTTGATTTAATAAAGCCGTATGAATTTGAGTTCTTGCAGATTCTATGATTTCCTTTTCTTTCTCAGTTAGAACAGTTCGACAAGGTTCTGAATGTAATTGTGACCATGGATTATTCATAATTTCTTGAATGGGTTCTCCACGTTTATCTAACACTAACCATCTTCTAATTTTGGATTCTCTTAATCCATTTATCTTCCACTCTACTCCAACGAAATATTTGGTATTGGGCGGAATTTCATCAATTCGAATATTTTCTGCAATTAATACAGAACCAGAAACACCCTCAGCAAAATTTCGTTTGTTATCTGAAGATATTGCAAGTTGAACAATAGGGTGCCAAGGAGATAGAAAAATCAAATCATTTCGTTCTCTTGCAAGATTATTGTCATAAGTGGCTTCAATCCAATGAGGGCCTGAAGTGGTATCCATTCGATTCAATAAATCCAACCATCTAGAACTACCTCTAGCATAATTGATACTCCCTTGGATAATAATTTCTGACATTCTAATCATTACCATATTATTTGTGTCACGATAATGTTCACCTCCGTTGGCAACGATCCAAGATTCTAATATTGACTGGATCGAAGAAGAATCCAATGCTAATTCACGATTCAATATATCCTGTCTAACTGCTTGTACACCAGGATCTTCTCCTATGGCAATTCTTTCTTTGAGAGATGCTTCTTCTGTCCAAGTATTTCTTGAATTTAGTAAATCTTCAACATCATCATCGTGATTTTCTCGATAAGTTTCTAGATCTACAATTTTATGTCCTGTATCCAGATTATTCCGTTCAATATTTTTTGATATTTCTTGTTCTGCAAGTACTTTCATAGCTTTTCCAAGCATAGGATCTACCATTCCTAAAGACGATTCAAAGATATGAATTCTATGTAATAATCGTCCTAAAATTGAAGCATCAATTGTTCCTTCTACACATAGATTTGCAATTTGTATAATTGGACTTTTTTGACCATATCTATCTAATCTACCAATTCGTTGCTCTAACTTCATTGGATTCCATGGTAAATCATAATTCACCAATCGATGACAATGTTGTTGATCTAATCCTTCACTTCCGACTTCACTACTCAATAAAATATTGATATCACCTTGAGCAAATCGAGCACGAATATTATCTCTTTCTGCCATAGGTGTTTTACCAGTCAATATTTCGACAAGAAAACCATCCTTTTCTAAATTGTACTTAAGATGATTTAGAGTTCCGTGAAATTGTGAAAATAATAATACTCCCCCCTCATCATGATCAAAAGTTTCGTTCAACCAAGCACGTAAAGCATCTAGTTTGGTATCTTTATCACCTAGATTTTTTGCAGCATTTATTAGACCTCTTTTATTGCCTAATCTATTGATTAATCTTCTAGTAATTTCATCCTGATCATCTGTAGTTTCTTGAAGTTCATCCCTAACTTCGTCAATTTTTCCGAGTACATGTTTTGCATATGCTGGTAGGCACGATGATGCCATTCGCTCAGGTATTACTGATGCCCAGTCAAATTTTTTACTATCTGGATTTTTGATTCGTTGTAATGTCTGTGACCAACGTCTTGCAGCGTGGTATAAATTCCATTCTTCTTCAGTCAATACCACTTGTAGAATAATGGGTACTCTTTGAGCAAGATCTAGATCTAGATCCTTTCTACGCGTTCTTACTAACATATCATTCAAAGGTCTCATCTCTCTCAATAAATCAATGACTCTTTTCCTTACTATCCCAGAAGATTCAGAAATATCATCCATTAATGCTCTAATTTCTACTAATCTAGGGTCGTCGGCTATTGAAGCAGTGTGTAATAATCTATTCAGCTCAGTCCTGATATTTTCTGAATTAATAGGATCACTAGAAATCAAGTCTATTGTTCGATGAATGGAAGCAGTAGGGCTCATAGTCCTGTAATATGCCATAATATTTGGCCATCTATCAGGGGCAATTAGAGATAACAGAACATATAGATCTTCACTTTGTAGATTAACTGGTGTAGCAGTCAGTAACATTTTCCATTTTGAACTAAGTATTAGCATCTGAATACCATCATGTAGTCGTGATTTAGGATTTCTAGCATGGTGTGCCTCATCCATTATTGTTAGCATTAAATTGAGGTTACGATCTACTAATGAATCTAATATTTCTGCTCTACGTAATATGCCATGACTTACAATCACAACATCATCCCCCCCATTTTCTAGCTGATCTAAAGCCATCAGAAATTCAGAGCATGATTTGGGAGTAATTGCATCAATTTCTACTCTATGATGTAATTCTTGTTTCCATTTTGATCTTAGACCTCCTGGACAGGTAATTAGTACTCCTCCCCTTTCTCCTCTTGCTTGTAATTCTCTTATTGCTATAATTGCAGAAATGGTTTTTCCGAGTCCAACTTCGTCAGCTACCAAAACCCCTCCCCAAGGGCCAGCAAGCATTCTGGCTATTGGAAGATGTTGGTGAGGCTGATCATCCCATCTTCCAAAATTCATCGAGAGAGATTGATCTGATGAAGGCAATCTCATTTCCATTTCTGCTTGAATCATTTTCCATGTTGATGATTCATGAATTGAATATTCTAGAGTCATATGATATAACCTCCACATCGAGGGGTTTTCAATCGTATGATTCTGAATCTTCTGGTAATCCTATCCAAGTGTTCTTTACAGTATTCAAAACCATGTGCGTATGAGATCGTTCTATTCCATCTAGAGAGAGTACCGTTTTGGTAAAGTTGTTCAGATCTTCTCTGTCTCTTGCTAAAGCAACAACCATGGAATCGTAATCTCCAGTAACGTCGTAAACAGAAACTACTCTGGGATCTTCTGCTATCTTTCCCTGAATTTCTAATAAACGACCTTTCTCTATTCTGATTCCAACAACTACTGTCATCCTCCAACCTATTTTTTCGGGATTTAGTCGAATAGAGTAACCTTCTATTATACCCAATTGTTCCATTCTCTTGATACGATTGCTCACGGTTCCTTGTGATACTCCTACCAAATCTGCTACAGTTCTGTTGGACATAGTAGCATCGGTAAATAAAATGGCCAATATGGCCCGGTCCGTCACATCGAGCATGCCGCATCTCCCTTCGGGATATCGCAGTTCGGTCCGCCGCTCTTGAAGTTTACACATCTAAGTTTCCGGAAAGACGATATCTAGTACCCATCGTTCGTATCCATCAACCTCTAATCGTATTGTACAAGGCTCATTTTTTCCTAGTTTAGAGATTTGACGAATTTTTATTTTCTTAGTTGTTCGAGAAGGAATTTCTTTGGGTATTTCATTTAACGAACATCTCCAGAAACCATTTCCATCGATTGTTATTTCTTTAACAAGTGCCTGCCTAGTAGCGATTTCAATAAAATAATCATAATCTTCATCATTGTTTTTTCTAATGATCAATGGACGTATTAATGGCATATTTTGTTGCCTTTTTTTTTCAGATTGGATTACAAGTATACTTCCAATAATTCCGGAGAAAATTAATAGAAACGAAGTTGCATAATTTTTGTTACTTTCTTGATTTTGATAAAGAATTATTTCAGAACTTCCAGATCCTTGTATTTCTTTTGATTCTAGAGAAATTAGAGACACTATAGCAATTAGGTCTTCATTTCCAATATTCCAACTTTCTAATGCATTAGCTTCTATTTGATGAGTCCATTGGTTTTCTGCACCTTTTGTTCTATTTATATCCGAGTCCCAAGCATGATAGGAAACCACATTTGTTTCAGTAGGTCCTATGGGATGTTCTGAAATTGACACAGATCTTTTCAATAACAACCACTGTAGAACAACTGTTTGATCTAGTTCATTTTCTAATGTTGTTTGAGCTTCCAATATTATCTCACTATCATTTCCTTGTTTTACGCTTAATTCAATATCTATACTATCTATATCAATAGATAAATTTTCATTCGATTTATTCCAATAAATACCTTGAATGAAAATGTCTCCATTTTGCGCATTAAGATCTTGAGCACGCTCAGTTGCAGCAGTAATATGTAGTGAGCTATTGGCATCTAAGTACCAGACTAATAGTTCTAAATCACCATTTTCAACTGAAGAAACAATAGCTTGCGGGATATTTTGGTTTGATGGAGTATTTTCATCAACAAATATTTCTACTAATGGAATAGCGTCTACAATAGGGGCTAGAATGATGAAAAATGTAAGAATAATACCAACTCTTTTCATGTAGTTCTCTCCATCATTTTTCTTAGAATTATATCTTCTTGTTGTTTCCACATTTGTGAGATTCGTTCTCCGGCCCAAATAGGAATTCTCCAAAGAATTCCATGTCGTTCTAAAATCAATAAATGACTACCAGAAATAAAATTTTCAGTATTTTCACTTGGTCCATCATTTTCAACAATTTGAGATGCAGTCTCTATATTTACATTATGAATTCTCGATCCAGTTTCATTTATTTCAATTGAATGTAAACCTTCAGAACTTAGTCTGTAATTTCTAGCATCTCTCTTTTCCCATGCACGAATTCCAAGATGAATCAAGTTTAGAGGAGGCCATTGTGAGCCCTCATGTATTCTATCAGGTCTTGATTTGGTTTCTTGAGACCATATTTTATCCATGATGCAACTATTACTCCACAGAATTCGCTTTCCTTTAGTCCACAGACTAGAATTGTCAGTTCCGGGTGCATACATTTCAGAAATTAATGGTAATTCCTCGATGTTAATCGGTATTGGATATACTCCTTTTCGATTTGGATTAGGAGGTATTCGTCGGCAATTATCTTTTATTGAACTCTCAGTCTCTCTATTTACTCGAATTTTTGCAACAAAAAATCCACCATGCTCCGACTCATCCTGATGTATTCGAATACAATTTGTTATCATTTTTTGAATTTCTAAGTTTTTTGACGGCTCAAATCTTTCATCTTCAATTGGGTTGATTTCGTCATCTAATACTGTCCAATTATTCATTCCATTTCTGCATGAAAGTCCCTTTAATGTGTCATCTTCTATTTTTTCTAATTCGATTCCTTTTTCATTTTCTAAAATTCTGGAAATCACTGCTTCATTTTCAATTGGATCAAGAGAACATGTAGAATATACAATAACTGACCCTGATCGAGCTATTTTTATTGCGCGAGATAACAGATCAACTTGTAATGTGTGTAATCTTTTCCCAGCAGATGGTTTCCATTTTTTCCAAACATCAGGATTTTTTCTAGTAGTCGCAGATCCGGTACAAGGAGCATCAACTAATATTGCATCATATCCACTACCCGGAATTTTGGGAATATGTCTTCCATCATGCTGAACAATCATAATATTTGGAAGAGATATTCGTTGGGTATTTGCAACTAGAGTATTGGTTCTCTTTTTTGATACATCATTTGCTATTACTGCCCCAGTTCCTTGTAAGACTTCGGCAATATGCGTACTCTTTGAACCAGGAGATGCACACATATCAAGAATAATTTGATTTTCTTGGATTTCTAGAACTAGAGAAGGAATCATTGAAACAGCTTCTTGTCGAGTAATTCTGCCTGTCTCATGCAAAGCGATGAATAATTTTCGATGCTCTGGTGGTATATTACCCCTAATCCATGGCATGACCCATCCATTAGGACACCATTCAATTTCTTTAGCACCCATTTCAATAATTTGATTTTTTACCCAATTGAATTCTCTTCTAAGAGGATTAATTCTGATGGTTTCCGTTAATCTAGGTAATGCAGCCTCTAACCATGAATCTGAATTGTCCGTCCAATATGCTGCAGCTTTGAGTAAGAGACTATCTAATGCCTGCTCTCTCCAAGGTCGCAGGTCGTCTGCCATGTTGTGTCGTGAATGTTCATCAGATATCGTAATGTTGGATTACTAGATTAATGGTCATGACATTATGGTGGGGACATGAACATGTGGCTGGGGGTCGAACCTCTTTTGCAACTCTTGGTGCTCTCACTCCCAATATTGTGGATTGTTGATTGGCGTTTTTCTCGTATTAAAATCAGATCAATTCAATTAGCTAAATTTTTTTCATATTATGTTTTGATACTTCTTTTGATCATTGTGATTCAAGGGATTATAGGTCATTTTCAAACCCCATTACATAGTCATGCTGTATTGTGGGGTGTCTCAGATTCAATTATGATGTCATCTATTCATTTTTCTTACGGTCCTGAGGGTCGTCTAATTCTGATTGGATTATTCTATTGGATATACACTATTCTTAGAAAGACAAAATCATTTAGTTTTCAAAAATCAATTTATTCAATTCCATTATTACCTATTATTGGTGTTGGAACTTCAGCACAATCTTTTGCACCAGTAACTAATATGGCAGTTAGTTCATATGCTCCTATTCCAACAATATATCCATTCATTTTTTCATTAATTATTGGTATAATATTAGGTGAAGCAATATTAAGGTCGATACCATTGATTTTAGAAAAAAATCTCACAATAAGAGAATCTCGATTTGTAATTATTCTTTGGACTCTACTTGTTATTCTTGTATCATATGAAGATTCAATTTCATCAATTTTACCTTTTAGTACTACATTTTCATTAATTTTCTTTTCATCGATAATGATGATTTCAGACATTATCGGAGGATTTTCAGAAACATTTCCAGAATCTAAAGGAGAAACGTGGCCATCCTTAGCCTTCACTTTCTTCTTGATTACTGTAGCATTATTACTAATTTATTTCTACTCGTTAGAAAGATCTCTTTTAGGAATAGGGATAATATCAATTTTTGCTACCTTGGGTTCTCAACTTCCTATCTTAGGTTTTGATAATCGCAACAGATCTGCACACAGATGGTGTATTTTCGGAGTTGGAATCTCCTCATTATTATTGATTAGTTTCGTTACTTTAGATGACATTTCGATTAAAATTATGACAGTAACAATTCTGCTTACTCCTATGACTTGGAATATTGTTGATAAATATCTCGTTCGAAGTAATTAAGATAATAATGGCCACATTAAGAGTTATTTTGCGGCTATCATTAAATATCTAATTCAAGACTTTCAGTTATCGGTCCTATTGGATCGGGATGGGATAAAAATGCAACATATAGAGCAACGCAGGTCTTCAAGATATGGAAAAGGCGAACACAAAGTCATACGTACTGATACTAATGAGACAGTACGCAAACTTCGAAGTTTGACGGAACGCGCTAGACTCTACGGTCGTGCTGAAGGTTCTTTGGTTCCAGTCGAGGCTCTAGTAACAATTGAAACAGAACATTGGGTTTGGCAAACTGTTGATCGTGAAACACTCTCAGAATTAACACATCGTCTTGTTCTTCAAATGAGAGATGGTAGAAGAAGAGAGTTATTCATGACTCACTCATTAGATGCTGCTGTTGAGTCTGCGTCGAGGATTGTTGAGTTCCATGATGGAGTCGTTTTAGTCGAAGCTTTAGCCCCTTAATCGACATCAACGGCATGCGTCACCGTAAAATAGAGACCTCTGGTCGGGAGGGATGGTTAGTATGGCTAAGAAGAAGGATAACAGCGGCATTCAACAGGCTGCTGGATTGATTCGATATTTCGATGAAGAGTCAGAAGATGCTCTTCAAATTCCGAAGGGTGCAGTGTATTTTGCATGTTTTTCAATGTCCATCATTATCTATTTGGCAAACCATGGTGTTTGGCAATGGATATGGGAAAAAATATTTGGATAATTATTCAGATTCTGTTAAATCAACGAATGGTATTTCATCATCATCCGATTCATTCATTTGCTCTTCTAAATCAGATCTAGTTTTTGGATTTGCTAAAATTAGACCTCTTTCTGCTCTAGATAAAGCCCGTGAAACGGCTGGTGCGTTTCTATCATGAAGGGCTTGTCTAGCCATCGTAATATTTTCATCGACTCCCATTAATTGCTCCTTACCTATTTTGTCAACCTTGCCCCTTAGTTTCCTATATTGATCTGCGATGAGTTCTATATTTTCCGCCAATTCATATTTACTTGAATTTATCAATTCCGTCCAATTTGTTTGATGTTCATTTATTGGTGATTTAGTTTTTCTTCTAAATGCGAAAGGAAAAGTTGTTGCCCATGGATCTCTTCCTAAACTGGCAACAATATCAAATGCAATTCTTGCCGCATCATTCCTAGTTCCAATAATTTCTATTTTATTGAGATAACATCTTGCAAACAATCCAAACCCCCAATAAGATTCACTTCTGATTAATATTTTCAATTCATTTGATTGTACTGAAATAGTCCAACGCTGTTCATCAAATCCTGGACGTTCAATGAATTCAGGAGGGGAATGGGGGCCTAGAGAACTAAGTAAAGATCGGGTAACATCTCCTAGATATACTATACTTCCACCTTCAGGCCAAGCATTTGGTCTCAATATTCCTTCATTATCAACCTTCATTTGAGGGGATCCGGTACGAACCTGGGCCCAAAGTACGAATTTCCCCTCCTCCATGAAGTTCGCTTTACCTTCCTAGCAATGATTCCTGCGGTAATTTACGGTGATATTGATACGCCTCCAAGGGAGCGGAGGTTCATGGCGAAGGTTAGTAAGAAGGTCATAGAAGCATTGACAGCAATTCCTGGAGTAGGTGAAGCTACTGCAAAGAAGTTAGCAGCAGCAGGCATGAGTTCCAAATCTGATGTAGTAAAAGCGGGTTTGAAAGGTTTGAAAGCTGCTGGAATAACAGCAGGAACAGCATCAAAGATTGCTAAAGCTGTAGCCTCATCTAAAGTTAAGGCTGTTACAAAGAAAGCTAAAGCTGTTACAAAGAAAGCTAAACCTAAGAAAACAACCCCTTCCCCAGTTACCAAGTCTAAGGTTAGTACAGAAGAAAGTGGTGTTAGAGGCGATCAAATTGGGACAAAAATTGCTGCTCCGAAAAGTGTTGCTGACATGCTCAAGAGAGTAAAACGATCAGATTAACCGCTTTGATGAAGTAGTGTCTTATCTCTCTATCATTTATGCCTAGGCGAAAGTATGGTCGCCTCACAAAACCTCTTGAGATTCCACCTAAAGACAACTGCTCAAGATGTAGGTCTGGAAAACATTGTCCTATTCCAGGACATAAGGGAAATGAGGTTAGAGCAAATAGAGAATGGATAGGTCCCGAGGATATTGATAAACGACAAAATAAGAAAAAACCAGGGCAAAAGCGCTGATTATTCTTCAATAGCTGCATTTTGTGCTCTATGGTATATTTCTCGAAGAGTTTGATCACTAATGTCGAGATATATTCGAGTTGTTTGAATGTTCGAGTGTCCTAGAAGACGTTGAATAGAAACCAAATCTACACCTCTCTCGAGTAGTCCTGTAGCGAAATTATGTCTTAGAGTATGTGGGGTCAATCTAGAACGAGGAATTTTCGCGGAATCAGCAATTGAATCCATCATTTTTTGTATATATCTAGGAGCAACTCTACTAGATCTCGTTGATAGGAAAACCGCATCTACATCATCTCCAACAGGACTTTTGGTATCTATTTGCATTCTACGGGAACCAAACCAGGCATTCATCGAATCAACAGTCTTTTTCGTGTAGAGGACTAATCTGTCTTTGTTTCCTTTTCCTCCGTAAATTCTCGCTGATTTATCTATCAGATCTAAATTACTCATATCAAGTGAGCATAGTTCCGAGACTCTCATACCTGTGTCTAATAATAGAGTGATAATTGGTTCTGCGAGTGGATTTTCCGAATTAGCCGCAGAGTCACGTACACGCCCAATTTCGTCACGAGTTAAGGTTCTAGGCAAAGGTCTCGTTCCACCTGGTCTTTGTACCCAATCAGGAATTCTATGTCCTAGATACTTGAATAGATGACCAATTGCAGCAATTCTTGCATTGATAGTTGCAGGCCTCAGATTTGAGATAGATTGAACAAACAAATCCAATCGACCATTATTCGGATCACATCGATTATGCATTTCAGAAATTGGCATTTCTTCAATATCAATTTCTTCTTCATCAGGTAATAGAATCAAAGCAAATCTTCTTGCTGATGAAAGATAAGACCTAATGGTGTGTTCACTTTTCTTTTCCGCTTTCAATTGTGTCTCCCATAATGAAATCCAAGGTAGGTGTTGAATTCGAACTAGTCTAGAAGGAAGGATTTGCCCTGTACCAGTGAAATTTGAATCGAAAGGGGTTGCTAAACGTCCGTGGGGGCCATTTGGTGACCATCCGCTACGCTGTCGCTCGTTATCCATGGGTCCCATCCCATCCCCGAAGGGTATTGTCAGATGGGGGTGTTATGTTTGAACCCTTCCTGACGATTGAAAACGGTAGCTATCGTTTTTTATCTAACTCAATGCAGCCGGTGACTCATCATCTCCTTCAATATGAGATCTCATCGATTCTAAAGGCCCATACAAAACAATTTGGTCATTTGGTTGTAAAATTAATTCAACATCTGGTGACCAGATATTTTCTTTTCCACGAATTATAGTAACTACATTTGAGTTAGGAGGTATAACTTCTGAAATAGATCTTCCAATAAATTGGGGCCATGTATTGAGTATCACTGTTACTGTGCCAAAACCAGTTCTTCTTCTAATAATTTCATCTAAGTTTACTGATTGTATTTTGTGTCGTTTAGCGATCATTTCAATGATATGTCCTGCAACATTACTTCCGGATGCCTTTTCGATTCCTTCTAATCCTGGACTTGAATTTACTTCTAGTAGAATTGGCCCTGTTCTTCCTTCTAGTAAATCAACGCCTCCAACATCTATTCCTAGGTGATTTGCAGCTTCTATTGCGACTTTAGCATAATCATCAGGTAGATCTATTTGTTCTACTCTGCCACCAAGATGGTAGTTTGATCTAAATTCTCGACCGTTAGAAACCCTTCTCATGGCTGCCACTACTTCACCACCGACAACAATAACTCTAATGTCTCTACCATGACTTTCTTTGATATATTCTTGAACAAGTACAGTTTTCCTTTCAGCAATTAGTCTGTAGACCATCTCCTTAGCTTGGCGAATTGATCTAACTAAGAACACTCCATCTCCTTGTGTACCTTGACTAGTTTTGACAATACATGGAACTCCTCCTACTCGTGAAATTGCTCTTTCAACATCTTTCCACGAAGTAACTAAAGCAGTTTTTGGAACTGGAACTCCCTTTTGGGAAAGAATTTGACTAGCAGTTAATTTATCTCGGCTTCTAAGTATCGCATCTGCACTATTTGCAACGTATACACCCATGCGCTCAAATTGACGAACAACTCTAACACCTTCTGTGGTTACTGAATATCCAATACGTGGTATTACAGCATCGACATCTAATGGCCAACCTTGGTAAATTACTTGTCCATTTCTATCATCTAGAATTAGACTAGTCTCTAAAGGGTCTACAATTTCTACAATCATGCCCGCAGCATCTGCTTCATTCATTAGACGTCGAGTACTATACAACTGTGGGCCCCTAGACAGAATACATAGTCTAGGCGCTCTCATAACCTGCGACCATCCCGGTCTTGATTTGAATTCATCCCTATTTTTAGGGTTTTATTGAAGACTAAGTGGTGCATCCGACCATCTATGCAGCCCCCTAATGCTGCCCCATCTGTTCCTGCTGGGCCTACATCTGCTCCTACTTCTTTTGATCCGATCGCTGAGATGGAAGATAAACGAAATAGAAAAGAAAAACGTGAGCGACAGCTTAAGAATTTGAAGTCAAACCGCTCTTCTAAGCGGATTAATGTGTATCTTGCTCTTGGGATTCTTACATTATTATTTGGATTTTCATTTTTTCCTTTATCACAAGGAGATATTTCGTCTAACCCTCACGAATCATTATCTTCCGAGGAAGTAACTTCTTGGATGGATCCTATGAGTCCTCAACATTGGACTCAAGAGCAGATAGATGAACGTGCGGAATCTAAAATTTGGGATGGCAGTGATTTCAATGCAGGATCTTTTGAGCAAGAATTGAACTTAGGTATTTGGCAGCCATTCAAATTAGGTCCATTGAATGATGTTCAAGTTAAAGTCAGTATCAAAGGATACAGATTTGATGGACAAAATACTTCTTTCAATATTGGTTTATTTTATGCACCCAATGGATGCGATGCTTTACCAACTACTGAAATTGTATGGAATAGAGATTCTACTTCTAGAACTACAATAATGGATACAGAAGAATCTGCGGCACTTCCTCCTGGAGAAATTCGTGAAGTTACTTTAACAGTAAAGCCTGGACGTTATTGTTTAATTTTCCAGTATCTAGATGCTCAAGATTACAATCATCCCTCTTGGAGCAATACACAGCAATTCTGGAAGGCTACTGTTGATTCTGAAGTCGATATGTTTTGGCCTAGAGCATTTCTACTTCCAATATGTGTTTTGATTTTACCTTTGTTAATTTCATCAATTATTGGTGCACAAAAGGCAGGAAGGGCATTCAAGCAATTGAGATTCCCTGAATCATCCTCTAAATCTACTGAAGAACAAGTTATGGATGCTGCGGAGGCTGAAAGGGCAATGGGCATGGATTTGTCAACAGGTTCTGAAGGAGTTGATGAACAAGAGTCTGATTCTGGTGAGACTCCATCCCAAGATGACACAACTGATTTAGAAAACGAGGAAGTAGATTCTGTAGAGAATTCCGATAAAACAACTACAGAGTCAGAAACAGGAGCCTCTCAATATACCGATGAGCAACTATTAGCAGCAGGTTGGACTCATGAGCAGATTACTCAAATGCGCGGCAACTAATACTATTGAAAGAAAACGCATTGTTTTGCACCTGTAGTGCAACGGTTTGATAGCGACGCGTGATGACATCAGCATGGACGGAGGTGCAGTACATGGATCGCGATGAACTTGAATCGATGACTGTGGCCCAGTTGAAAATTTTACTTGAAGAGAACAGTCTACCGAAATCAGGTAAAAAATCCGATTTAATTGATCGATTATTAGAAAATTCATTTTCAATTGATGAAGAAGAGGATTTTCTAATTCTTGAAGAAGAAGACCATTTTGATGATGAGATTGAAATTCCTAAAGTATCCACTTCAACTCCTTCGGATAAAAAAATAGAGATAATGGAAGCTACAATACTTGATGCGGTTTTAGTCGAAGAAGATCAAACTCATGAAACTCCTTCTTTGAAGGTACGAGAACCAACCCCCAAGAAATCTGAACCGATGATAGAGATCAAAATCCATGCAGGTAAACCCCGTAGAGCAGTTGTTTTGGGAATAATCCTACTTGGTGCTGTTGTAGCAGGAGGTGGATATTGGTGGACATGGGTACAAGATCAACAATCTTTCACAACTGAGCCTTCAAGATATGGTGATACAATGTCATTTACAATGACTGATGGACAAATTTCTGCTACTGGAGAAGAGATGGTAGAATTATTGAGGGAAAATACAGGAGATGCTCTAGAAAAGGCATGTGGTGATTTAGAGGTTGCAATGAGTGGCACTGGCTCGATGTCTTTTCGTAATGCTCCCTCTTCTGAGATTACAAATACTAATGATCAAATTTATTCTGGTTCTGCTGAATCAATTGACGGATATGGTCGTATTCATTTAACAGCAGAAAGAAGCTTATCTTATGATCTGAATGTGGATTTAAGTGGTAGAACATGGACTACTGATGGAAGTAAATGTAGCAATAGTTTGCAATGGGAGATGAATAGTAATTCTGTAACAATTGAGTCAATTTCTTGGGAAGAATTGACTGAAGAAACAACAATTCAATCAGTTTCATCTCTTGATTTTCGAACTCCTGATAACGATCAGACTCGAGTAGATGCAGTTTCATTCGGAGGTACAGGAGTATCTGCAATTGATGGCATATTGCCATTTCTTTTACAACCAGCAATTCCCATGGATTTGTTCGAATCTTTTGGTACAACTTTGATTGAACCTGGCGTAACTGGGGAAGTTAATGGATGGAATTATGAGATTAAGGATTCACTAAGGGTAAATGGACAGTTGGTCATTCCTATTGATTTGGAACAACCATCAATCAATGCATGTCTGGGTCATGCAAGAATGTCATTACAAATTGTTGAAGGTAATCCTTGGCCTGTAGAACAACACGTTGATATCTTAATCAACAAAGATAGAAAATCCAATGACTGCGGAGCAATCGAATCAACAGCATTGGAATTAACTGTCCCTGAAGGACAATTGATAATTGCTTACAAATTGAGTGGGACATCATTTACTCAAGGAGAGCGACCTATTGATTGGGGAATATTATATTCAGGTAGACCGGGACCAGGAGAAGACATTCCTTCCAGTCAATCTCAATGGACGAATCACATTTCCGATGAATCCATAATTAGAGAATTTACAATCGAAGAAGCAGTTGAATGTTTAATGAATTCATCTTCTCCTAGCGGAGTTCGTTCAGCAATAAATAATGATGGCTATTTGTGGAAAGTAAATCATAGACAAGAAAATGGAGAGATTTGGAACTTGAGTTGGGTCGATCCTCAAGATGATGCAGGATGGACTGAAGTGAAGGGAACTTCCGAACAATCATGTGAAGTCATTAGTGATGGAACAATTTCTCCTTCAGATTCTCCGGGATATAACCTAAATGCAATTCCTGAAACATTATCTCTTTCTACATTAGAAACTAGAATGCTAGAGATGGACGGCTCAGATGAGCCTGGCTCCATCTTGGGACTCGGTCAAGGATTGAATTCTGATGTTTCAGTTGGTGCAATTTTGCTAGCGACCACTAGTTCTGATTTATTGGATATTTTAACCAGTCAACAAAATATTGATCAAGGTGAAGTTGGATTTACAGC
>CEOP01064420.1_pt1 | contig 38856 bp, 24 predicted proteins | sample 361301 | NCBI WGS metagenome assembly CEOP01 (sample SAMEA2619548, study PRJEB7988) | marine metagenome | biome: marine biome (ENVO:00000447); feature: deep chlorophyll maximum layer (ENVO:xxxxxxxx); material: "saline water (ENVO:00002010), including plankton (ENVO:xxxxxxxx)" | depth 55 m
GTCCAAAAACTCCAGTTGGGTCGTGCTCAAGAGCATACATTGTAACCAATGCTTCAGGAGCCATACCTATGGTAGAAGAATCTCCTGAACCGTCTCCAATAGCGGTTAACGTGACGTGAGTCCCATGACCGGTATTACTATCAATTGGAGATGAATCTAATCCAAACTGTGTATAAATTGCTGAAACACGCCCAGAAATATCAGGATGATCTCTATCTAGTCCAGTATCTGCAATTGCTAACATTTCACCTGAACCATCAAGTGTAAAAGTTGCTGAAGTCGCCACATTAACTACGCCAGAAATGGCACCGGCAACCGCATTATGAAGCTCAAGACCATGACCCTGTTCTATCCAAATTATTCTCCCATCTGAAGAGACTTGGTCGATGAAATCAACTAAATTAGAACTTGACAAAGTTACTTGACAAGCACCAATACCACACCAAGCATCATCAGCACCAAAATGTGTCAAATCTAAAACTAATTTTTCAAATCCACCAATGGACAAATCATCAGATGGAATTAGCATTAAACTATTGATTGTTTGATGCTCAAAAATTTCACTACTAACTCTCCAACCTGGATGCATATTACCCAACCAACGAACATTCGAGTTTTCACTGATTTCATCAAAGGCCTGTGCGGTGTTTTCTGACAGTCTTATCAGCATAGTTGCTTCACCAAGGTAATCTAGAACTGTGAATCCATATTTCGACTGAAGTTCATCTAAATAAGTACTTGAAAAATACTCTAACTGAAGAATTGCAAATCCCGTGCTAAGATAATCCAAGTCGTCATGTAAAAATTCAGCAACTTTTGGACCGCTTGTCGACAGTGGGTCAAATGAGCCTGCTGAAAGATGAACAAAACCTGAAATCGTGCTTTCCTCTATAACATCCAAACTCACTGATGCTGCTCTATGCCAATTCATAGTAGCAATTTCCAATTTTTGTTGTTCAGAATATTCCGGCTCAACGAGTTCCAAGGACTCAGAAAAAGGAGTTATCTCTGTTGTCATCAATGTTGGTGAAAATGAGGTCAGCAGTAATAGTGACAGCATCAACATAACACGCCGATGAGTCACCATAACATCTCGGACTCCCGTGAGGTTTTTGAAAACAACCCTATAATGACCGATAAATGCTCATTAAATATTATTATATTTCGATATCGCCAAATCGGTCTTACTAACTGATTTATTCCAATCTGATTCAACGCCCATCAATGCTCTGATGGCATCAACATTTTCAGGAATTACATCCGACTCTTGGTGTATGGCTTGGAAATAATAAAGAGTATTCCCTTCCAACTTAACACCATCTTTCCAAACAAAAATTTCATGCAAGTCCCCCCACTTACGACCGATATCTCTAGCGAATTCCATAACTTCCGCCGTTGTAGTTATTCCAGTTTCTCCACCATTCATCAGTATTATTCTTGGTTGAGAATCCCACATTGAAAGTACTTTATCGGTAGTCAACCCGTGCCCTTCTGGCAAGGTTGCTACAATAACATGGACGTGCATTATAGTAGTTGGAACGGCTACTGCCATGGAATTAATCGAAATTTGAGGCTTGACTGTCATTACGTCAGGTCCATGATGAGATGGAACTTTCAATACTGGTTTTATCGCATTTATTGGTCCTTTATTTGAGTCACCTGGATCTGCCGCTCGACGAATCATTGTACATTCAACACTTAACTCACCACAGTGATTGTAAAGAGGGACCAAAGTTCTTGAAAGTCCTGTGGTGTTACAAGAAACAACACGTGTACCCTGTGCGTTTAGATTCTCTTGATGATTTGCAGATGAAGTATAAGATAATTCAGTCATTGCATGTTTCTCTCCACCTTGGAATATCCACTTTACTCCTGCTGATTGATACTTTTCCTTATTTGATGCGCCCACTTTGCCTGGTGAACAATCAACAACTATGTCTGCTACAGAGAGTAAGTCTGACAAACCACCATGACATTCATATCCGGCTTTACCAAATGCATCTATTCTTTCTTGTTCGTCAAATGTACAATAAATTGGATAGCCTTTTCTAACTGCCAAGTCACATCCAAATGCAGGTCTAGTCTTTGTAACTCCAACGATTTCCATATCATCTTGAGCGTCAACAGCATCTGCGACCCTCTTACCAATTGTTCCATATCCGTTGATAGCCACCTTGATTGTCATGCCCTCACCAATTACCTGTCCTTGAAGTCCCTCTATTAACAAATCGTTAGAAATTTGTTGGTAAAAAACAACACAATTCATAATTTGTTCAAAGAAAGTATATGTTCAAGATACTCCGACATAGTCTCATGGCGGATGTTTTGGATATTGTCGAGCGCTCGTTCAGCATCAATTCCAAACTTGGTTCAAGGCTTGAAGCTGCGGCTCAACAAAATGCAATATTGCGTATTGGGTGGACTAATTCAGGGGAACCTGTGCCCAAAAATGGTGAATTAGGACTTTGTCCTGGTTTACCAGAAGGTTCGAAGTTGAGAGCTTTAGGAGTTCTAGGTTCCTGGATTGCCGCATTTGGCAATGGTGGTAATTTTACCATTCAGGGTGATAGCGGTTCATTTCTTGGAGCGGGAAATAATGGAAATACCATCACCTGTGAGCAAAGTTCTGGCAACTATGCTGGTTTCGCTATGAAATCAGGAAGAATCAGTATTCTTGACGGAGCAGGAAATGATGCTGGAGCATGCATGACTGGAGGATTACTTTCCATTCGAGGCAATGCTGGCTCAAGAGTTGGAGGCGGTATGTCTGGCGGATTAATCGTAGTAGACGGTGATGTTGGCAGCGACCCAGGAGCAGGGATGACTGGTGGTCGAATAATTATCAATGGAAGATGTCCTAATCCACCTGAAGGAGTGGCATTGAGACCACTAACAGCTGCTGAACAAAAAGAAATTAACAAACAACTCGACGATAAAAAACATGAAATTCCAAAAGATGCAATGTGTTTAGAAGCAAATGATTCGGTTTCAAATCAAAATCGTGAGAATCTGGTATCGAGTGGAGACCTTTCTGGAATTGGATTAGTTCCTGGAGATGACGGGCGAAAAATGCACTATATCACATGTGACACAGTTGCCTTAATTGGCGAGAGAGGTGATGAAAATACACCTATTGCTCTACCACTTCCGATGATTCCTTCTATCGATGATGCTAAGGAATTGAAATTACCTAAAAATACCGATATTGGATTGGTAGATTGCCTGAACAAGCAACCATTTATGACTCGCCATAATCCAAGAAATAATGACTTCTTAATTATTGATACTGAAAACTTGGCTGATGTATCCATTAGCGTCAGTCAATCTGGTGGATTAATTCTGGATTTCACATCTTTACCAAGCATGGATTCAGAAGAAATAGATGGTCTATTAGTTGCCCTTAGGTCAATGGCTGGAAGACAAAAGCCATATGGTATAGTTGAAGGAATTGGAAGAATTAATTCACTACATACTCAAGCATCATATCACAATGCGGATTTAGCAATATGTAAAATTGAAGATAATACCGGAATTTCTGAAGCGGCCAGCCTACCACTAATTGGTAGAAGTAACAAGGCAAACCTCGAGGGAACTGATACTGAATCTGGGATATTGCTTGGATTCTCAGCTGATGCTCAAGATTTAGCAATTCTTTCTGCTACTGGAATTAAGGTTACATGTTGTGAAGTTCCTATGATTGATGCCATGGATTTGGCTGTTTGGATACAAGGTTTGAATAGAGGTTTGTCAAGTATTCTTAGAGAACTAGGTTTAGAATCAATTGATGGATTAAATAGGCAACACCTTCGTGCCTTAGACCATGAAACTGCAGCAGTAAGTGGTTTGAGATTGGCAGGATATGAACGACCATTGCCTCATTGGTTTGCTAGATGAGTGATTATTATGCCAACTATTTCTGTCGAGCAAAGTTTGATTACAAGCCTACTTGCTAAACATGACTTAGTTAATGATGTTGAAGTTCTATCCAATGAATTGCCTCTTTTGGGTACAGATATAGATAACTGTACTAAAGAAGTTCTAGACATTGAAATATTCCCAAACCGTCCAGATTTACTTTCTGGAGAAACGCTCTCTATAGCAATTCGAAATTTCATCCATGGTCAGAAAGCAAATCCAAATTTGAATATAAAACGAGGAGATATCAAAATATCAGTCGATAAAGAATTAGAAAATATTCGACCGGTTATTCTCGCAGGCGTGGTTCGAGGAGTGAAACTGGATGGTGATGTGGAGATTGATTCTTTCATTAAGTCCCTAATGGATCACCAAGAAAAACTACACTTTGCATTAGGTCGAGGTCGAAGAAGAGCCTCTATTGGAGTTCATGACCTTAGTACATTGAAACCACCATTTAGAGTCAAAGCAGTTTCAGGTGATACAAAGTTCGTACCTCTAGCAATGGATGAGGAAATGAGCATTCAACAAATATTGAAACAACACCCCAAGGGAATCGATTATGCTCATCTCTTAGAAGGATTTGAAAAATTCCCAGTCATAACGGATTCAAATGATTCAATTTTATCCTTCCCACCAATCATCAATGGAAACCATACCACTGTTAACAATCAAACAAGAGATTTTTTCATTGATGTGACAGGGTGGGACCACCGTTCCTGTGAAGCAAGTTTGATGCTAATAGCTTCACAATTATGTGAAAGAGGCGGAGAGATTGAATCTGTTGAAGTTACGTCTTTTGATGGAATTGTCAAACAATACCCTGAGGGCTCTGCGATTCAACACGATGTCCCAACTAATTTGCTGGATGGCCTTTTAGGTCGAATTTTGACAGATGAAGAGATATCTAAAGCGATCAACAGAATGGGTGGTAATTTTATTTCTAGAAATCAGGAAAATTCTATCACTATCGAAATGCCAAGATGGCGATTTGACATTCTTCACCCGGTAGATTTAGTTGAAGATATTGCTATTGGTCATGGGTATGAAGATTTAGGCTCAGATGTACCTAAAGCACCAATGACTGCAATTCCACGTAATGATGGTCATTTGCGAAGAAGAATTAGAGATTCAATGCAAGGCTTAGGTTTCATGCAAATTCAATCTCTTACTTTATCAAATGATGATGACCAGTTTAATTTCATTAGATTTGCCCCTGTTGGTGAGGTTACAAGAATTACCAATCCAATTACTATTGACCACACTTTACTTCGACAATACTTGACACCTGGTTTGATGCGTTTACTAGCGACAAATCAACACCATAACCTACCTCAAAGTGTGTATGAATTGGGAACGGTGGTTAGAGATCACGAGAATTCGGATAGAGTCGCATTTTTAGTGGCTGAAAGAAGTGGAGGGTTCGCAGCAGTAAGGGGTCGAGTTCAAGCATTCATGCGAGACATCGGTGCTTTAAACTATGAAATTGAGAAATTACCAGAGGGTGAAGGTCCATGGCTGACAGGACGTTCAGCGAAAGTTATTATCGATGGAGTTCATGTTGGATGTTTTGGAGAAATAGACCCTCATATTTCAGAAAAGTTTGACCTTCGAGTGCCGATCAGTGGAGCAGAATTCTCACTAACTAACTTGGCAGAATCTATTGTAGACCCAGTTTGATATTTTTTTGAACAAAACATGCGAGTGTTTCAAGACACTTACTCTTTGCACTATCTATGAGCAGAGGGGTTGTCCTAATGTTGTTGGTGACAATTATTGCGCCAATGGTCAGTGCGTCTGCTGAGACTCTATCTAGAAGTGATTTTGTTGGAGTTAATTCTCAAGATGAGATTATCATACACTGTAATGAAACTTTGGAGGTTCCAATTACTCTACAAAACATAAGGGATTACACTCAGACATACACATTAGAATTACTTTCAATAGGCGATGACTTAAGTGTCACTGGACTACCTCTGCAATATACTTTGGACCCTAATGGACTTAGGCAAGTCAAATTCAGCATAGTTGGTGACCCAAATGCTGAGTATGCTTCAAGCACCCTAACATTGAATATTACAAACGATGTGATTTCCGATGAATATCATAATGTTGAAATCGATGTAGAAATTTTACCTCAATCTGACTTAGAATTTGGAGTCAGTGGAATTTCTCAATTTGTAGTAGACCCCGAAATCCGTACCAACCTAGCGGTTAACATAACAAATAACGCATTGTTTTCAGATGATGTAACATTTAGTATATCGACTCAATCATCATGGAATTGGGGCTGGACAATGAACCAAACAACTGGAAATAATGCAATAGAAACCCTATCTCCTGGTCAATTATCATATGTTTACTTCTGGATTGAAATACCATCTGTAATCGATGGTTCACCGTTATTTGAAACAGGTCCTAGGTTTACGCTCATAGCATCATCTGGATTAGATTATGTTCAATGTCAATGGTCATTTGACCTGTTAATGAGTGCCTATAGAAATATGTCGTTAGATTATGTTGGTGATAATTTATCATTAGACCCAGGTGAAAATGATAGAATAAGTATTACTGTTAGAAATGTAGGTAATATAAATAATCGAATCAATATTGCTCTAGAAGCTATAGATGAATTGGGGCAACCTATTGAAGATGTCGAAATATCTGATAGAGTAGAATTCAATGGTTGGACTGCCGCTCTTTTTGGTGCAAAAGAAGGAATAGAGATACAACCTAATCAAGGTCGAACTTTCGAAGTTGGAATACAAGCACCACCAGATTATACGGGTCATTTCGATGTAAGAGTACATATGTATCCGGTCGGAGATATTTCAAAGAAATATGTCGCTGATGTTAGCGCAGATATTGTATGGATACGTGATGGTAGTTTCGAATTGATCAATGAAGAATGTCTTGAATTATTACCCGGACAAGAGTGTCAATCACAATTTAGAATCACCAATACTGGAAATGCAATGGATAATTTCGAAATTAAAATTAGTGAGTTACCATCGTTTTTACAGTTTGAAGAAACTTCACTATCCTACAACCTACTACCAAACCAAATTACTACAAGTGAGATAATTACTGTAACTGCAAATCAAGACGCAATGGCATTTGAAAATGATGATATATACTTCCAATTACTTCTTGCCGGAAGTCAACAAGTTGTTTCTCAAACTAGTAATCCTGTCGTCATAGCGCCACAAATAAATTGGACTTTAGAGACATTGGTTGAAGAAATCGATGCTAAGGGAAGACTCTCAATTGCTATGACATTGAGAAATAATGGTAATGCAATCGATGGCCTAGTCGTACAACTAGAGTGTTCTCATTCCACTCAAATGACATTCATCCCACCTAGTGATGCAATTATCGAAGATGGAGTTGAATTCCCCCGTTCCTTTGAAATTAATGAATTGCCTTTAGGTTCTAATTTTACAATTAGGGCATGGGCAGAAATTCCAGATGACCAAACTAGTAATGGAACTATGGAATTGTATACTACAATACGTTCAAGGTTCGCCCCTGACCAACCATTTATTTTCACATCTTCTGCTAACTACCTAGGTGAATCATGGCGCGAGGATATTGATGATGACGACGACTTCAGTTTTGCTAAATTAGCCTCTGATGTCAAAGATATCGCTAAATCTTGGGTTTTGGTGATTTTGGCAGTAATACTATCGACTTTGATACTCAATCGTTCATTGAAAGATAGAAAACAAAGAATCGAAGATGCAGCCCTTAGAAATTCATTATACCAAAAGCAAGCACCTGAGCAGGTCCAAGATTGGATGGGTAAATTTGAACAAAAAAATAATATTGAAGAAAAGGTGATTGAATCTCCAGTTATATCTTCTGAGAGATTTGAAAATACATTCAAGAAATTCGCTGGACCCAGCAAACAAGCCTCACAACCAGTAGATGAAAGATTGAGGGAGGCTGCAGCATTGGTATTAGATGTACATGATAAAAGTAGTATTATTGAATCTGCAGATGATTTACTCGAACAGATATCCTCCGAAGGTATTGCAAAGCCAATTAGTCAAAATAAATCTCTAGAAATGAGGCCTGAAGAAACAAGTCTAACAACAAGAAATGACCCAAATAATATTTCAAATAAACATAAACCAGTGGATGAGAATGTGCAAAAATCAGTACCGCTCCCAAAAGAGATTGAAGATGATTTAGATTTTTGAGAAGATAATATGTGGAAAATAGGGGCTGATGAAGCAGGTAGAGGTCCAGTAATTGGTCCATTGGTAGTCTGCGCAGTAGCAATGCCTATCGAAGAGCATGATAATTTAATTGAAATCGGTGTCAAGGATTCGAAATTTCTAAGTTCAAAAAAAAGGCAAGAATTGAAGGATTGGTTTATTTCAAATTCTAAGACTAAGCCTTGGCATTTCAGCATCATAGTTTGCTCGCCAGAACGTATAGATTCATCTTCGGGAAATCAAGGGTTGAATGTGCTAGAAACTGAATTATTTGCGGAGGCAATAAATGCATTTCCAGATAATGTGAAAAAATCAGTTATAATTCTAAATGATGCATGTGATGTAAAGCCGCAAAGATTCAGCGATAGAATTGCTAATCAGTTAATCTCATGGCCATGGCCAAAGTCTTCAATATCAAGCGAACATAAAGCAGATGAAAATGATCCATTTGTTGGAATGGCCAGTATCTTGGCAAAGGAAAAAAGAGATGAATGCATAAAAGAAATTTCTGAGCAACTAGGATTTTCAGTAGGCTCTGGTTATCCAAGTGACCCTAATACAAAGAAAATAATTCCAGAATTGCTACGAGATACACCTCATCCACAACTTCGATGGAGTTGGGCTACAGTAGAACGTGAGTGGAAAAAAATTCATGATAACGAATTACCAAAAAGAAACTTCGCACCCAAAAATCAGACAACTTTATTCTGAATTTCTACTTTTTTGTCCATGCATTTCATGAAGTATCAGCATTAGGATTGCATGAATCCCATGTCTTGGACTCCTGATGATGCAACGTTAAACCTGATTAGACACACGGCTATTCAAAATGCCATCGAATATGAAGGTAAAGCCAGCCCTGGTTCAGTAATAGGAAGAATCATGGGCATGAATGCTGATTTACGACCACATGGCAAAACAATTAGTCCAATGATTGCCAAAGCAGTTGTTGAGGCAAATGATTTAGCAGGAAGCCATGGAATCGAGCATCTCAGAAGCATTTTAGAAACTGAGGCACCGCATCTACTTGAAGAGCGACAGAAAAAAGAGAGAAGAGTGGGTCTACCTGAATTACCAAATGCAGAAAAGGGCAAGGTTGTTTTGAGATTTGCACCCAATCCCAACGGACCTCTTTCTTTTGGACATGCTAGAGGAATTGTCATCAACGGTTCTTATGCAGAAAAGTTCGATGGAGAACTTATCCTAAGATTTGATGACACAGATACTTCAGTTAAGCCACCATTGATCGAAGCATACCAACAAATTCCAAAGGAAGCAGAATGGCTACTCGGCTTCCCTCCTCATCGTATAGTAATTGCAAGTGACCGTATGGAACATTACTATGAGCACGCTGAAAAGATGTTATCAAATAATTTTGGATATGTCTGTACTTGTAGTGCTGAGTCATTTAGAGAGTTACGTGTGGCAAAAACCGAATGTCCATGTAGAAATCAAGATAGTGATTTCAATATGGAACTGTGGGGTAAGATGCTCGATGGTACATTCAAACCAGGAGATGCTGTTGTTAGGGTTAAAACAGGCATGGAACTAAAGAATCCTGCACTTCGTGACTGGCCGGCTCTAAGAATGCAAGATACTGAAACAAATCCACATCCAAGAAAAGAAATAGGCTCTAAATATCGAGTGTGGCCATTACTAGATTTCCAAAGTGCAGTAGAAGACCACCTTCAAGGGGTAACTCATATCATTCGTGGTAAAGATTTGATGGATTCCACAAGAAAGCAGACATTGCTCTACAAACACTTTGGTTGGGATTATCCCGATACAATGTATTGGGGACGAGTAAAAGTTCACGAATGGGGTGGATTTTCAACCTCACAAATGCGTAGAGATATTGAAGCTGGTTTATTTGAAGGCTGGGATGACCCAAGATTACCAACAATATCAGCATTGAAAAATAGGGGAATTACTTCTGAAGCACTAAGACAATTTTGGATTGAGTTAGGTGTCACTCAAAAAGATATTTCAGTTCCTTTAGCGACCCTTTATTCGCATAACACAAAGCAAATTGATGATGATGCTCCAAGAATTTCTTTCATTCGTAATCCGGTCAAATTACAGATTAGTGGCGAACATCAGAACTCTGTGACAACATCGGTTCATCCAAATCATGAATCGATGGGAACACGTACCTTCGATGTTTCCAATCACACTGTTTTAATCGAAAAAGAAGATATAAACAAGCCAAAACTGAGACTTAAAGAATTTGCAGATTTTGATTTAGAAGGAAATTCAGCTAAGTTTGTTTCCCAACCAAGAAGTGATAAAAGACCAATTGTTCATTGGATTTCGGAAACCGACAGCCATGAAGCAAAATTGATTTATCCTGAAAATGGAGAAATTTTAACCATCGATGGTGTATTGGAAAATCACGATTATAAATCAGGAACAATGGTTCAAATCGAGCGTATTGGTTATGGAATACTTATTGATAATTCAACTATAATGTTCACTCACGATTAGGGTAACTATCAAAACCCTGTTCATACAGCCCCTGTTGATGACACAAGATACCAAGACCATCTCTGAACTCAATCTAAACGATGAGCACATTACAGTCGGCGTAGAGGACACTCTTAGAGAAGGGGCTAAAAGACTATTATCAGTCCCTGGTGGAATTCTTATTGTACTGGATGATGATTCAAAAGTCAAGGGTGTGATGGGTTACAAACAATTCCTTCAAGCTATTGACAAAGAAATGGATATGAGTTCCTCAAAATGTGGAGATTTAATGGAAATGGATTTCATGGAAGTAAAAAATTCTGATTCGATAAAAGAAGTACTCAAACAAATTAGAAAGCGTAGTCCTCAAGCTGTGGTTTCAGTAGATGAAAATGGAGAATTTGCAGGATACTTCTCCCCAAGTGATTACAAGGAATCACGAGCTATTGTTAAATCATTGAAGTCTCTAAAACTTTGATTCAGCCGACTATCTTTATCGTTCTTGAGCAACCAGTGCAAGCAATTCGAAGAGGTCTTATGTCACTGGTAACCAGATTTACTGTTTGGCAGGCTGGACAACCTATAGTTGGTAATGTATTTTCTACTGGCGTAGCAGCAGCAGGGCTTTCTAGATGACGTCTGGGGCTGACCAAACAGGTTATGAACCACAAAGATACAACTGTAATTGCTGCACCTCCGATAAATACTGGTGGATAAGAAAAATAGTAAATTAACATTACGAGCGGAATCAAAACTAATTCAAACATCAAGAATCTGCGATGTCGATTTCTTGTAATTCGCAAACAAAACAATAATCCAAGCAAAAATATTACACCTGTTAAAGCAATAAGTGTAGTAGGGCCATAGAAAATCGAGTTTGTTGGTTGAATGGTAATTGTGAAATCTTCTGAAGGACTAATTGAGTCTCCTTCCACAGTGATCTTTTCGCCCCAAGGCATTCTTGAATGTTTAAAAATTAAGTCTTCGGATTCTAACAACTCAGCGCCTGCAAAGGAGGTCATTCCTGAAGATGTCGCTTCAATTTTCAATGAATAATCTTGCCAAATAGTATCCGAACTAGAAGATGTAAATGTTCTCATCAAAACAAAATTGGTATCTTCATCAATGGTTTGCAGAGTAGAAAACTGTAGTTTCAAGGGATGATAAACAACACTGGTTTCACCCATCAAGTCTACTGAAATTGAGATAGTGTCAAAATCACTTTGATCTCCAATAAGTTCCCCGCTATCTATCTGCATACCATTGATATCGGTCATGTAAGTCCTATATCGATTCGCCATTTCTCTTTGAAATTGTTCCAACTCAACCGATTCAATGTTTTTACTGACCCTTTCTTCATCGGTAATAGAACCAGGATTCCAACCCCTTAGTACTGAATTAGGAGCTATGTTTACATCTCCAATGTGGTCCATTCCCCATCTCATCCAAAAAGCCATTTCACCATCTATTTCCAAAGTGGTTAAGCGGGATAGTTTCAACTTACCTTTGGAAATTGACAACTCAACTATTTGCTCGACTGCTAGTGGACTTCCAACACCGCTTGTTCGCAGTGGTTCATCTTGTGGATAAAATGTTCCTGTCCCTCCACCTCCATCAAATGTTTCTACCAAGAAATCAGATTGACCAGATAGTAATGGACCAGAAGATTGTAAAGATACCCTAATAGAAACTTGGATTGTTTCTTCGCCACCAGCAGCACCCTGCCAAGTCCATGTAATTATGATAGAATCGCCACTTTGAGTCTCAACTGGATTTCCTGAAATCAATATATTATTCACTCGCAGTTCGATTGAACTAGAATAGGCCAAAGTATCAAGACCAAATGGAGAATCAATTTTTACTGGCAGGTAAATATCGCTACCATCTATTATTGGATCTTCAATAGTTAAGTCCAGTAGAGGTATTTCAGCAGAAATTTTTGACTCATGGTCGGAAGAACCCCACAAGAATTCTAACTTTGCACCACTTTCTGGAACGCTAAATACAATCGTTCTTGCTGTTAAACTTAATTCGATATCACTCGATGCTGACAAAGAAGTACTGTCAATAGGAATATCAAAATTTAGCACACCATCACCTTGAGGTAAAACAGTTGAACCAATATCAGTCGAAGCTGAAAACGATAGTGAACCAATTTTTACTGTTGCAGTAGCGTTGACCTGTGCACCACCTGCATCACTTACTTTGTAGTGAATGGCAAACGACCATGTTGATTCGGGAACTTCGCCTGGCCAAACTTTGCCCATACTCCAAGTACCTATTTGTTCTTCAGAAGTTATAGAATTAGAAATTGCGACTGAAGATGATTCCGAGTCTAATTTCTGAGAAAATGGAGTCAAATCTCCACTCGCTCCTTCGACAAGATACAAGTCTACACTGGATGCTGTGTCACAACAAACCTGCACTGGTTCTGCAGCAACTGAATTAACAAAGGTTGTAGATAATGGCATCAAGGAAGCACAAATAAAAACCAGAAGAATGGTTGTTGCCCTACCAAACATCGCTACCACATGATAAACGGAACATTCATGCCTCATAACTTAAACTACTATAAGTTAGGAAAAAGTTCGAAAAATATAGTAGATTGAAAAACCCAAATCAGAGTGCCTTTTCTAGTAGTGCGCCTAATTCCTTTTCGAAAAGAGAAACAATCGCTTCTCCTACTTCGCCTTGCAAATCATCTGGTAGAAGCCTTAGGCCCAACCTTGTTGCAGCTCTCGTAGCCTTGAGTTCAGCATAAATCGTACGTGCTTTAGTATGGAAATAGTAGGCTACAGCTTCTTTAATTTCCTGCTTTAACTCAGGATCTTCTTCTACTTTGGAACGGATATGGGACTTAAGTTCGTCCTTTACAAGATCACGGAATGCATCTATTACCAAATCCTCAGTTGACATCAAGTCCTGAACTTGGTCACGAATACTTCCAGTCAATAGTCTCTCAATTGCCATGACAAGCCGAGTAGGCGACATGGTTTGAAGTCATCGTATACTAATTGCCAAGTTTACCTTGGGAAATCAATCCCCTTAGAATCGTACTTGAGTGTGCTTTAGTCTGCCCCTCTTCAGTAGGCCAATCATTCTTAGTCAAGTGAATTTGACTATAAATATCCTGCTCTTCACCTCTAATCATTAGGCGATGCCAGAATAGTTCTTCCAGTCGGGGAGTAGATATCACATTATCAATCAAAGAAGGTAGTGCGAGTTCACTAATTGCTTGACTTCTCGAATCAAAGTCCATTTTATCCCAACGCTTCCTCAACCTTTTGAGCATTGTTTGGGAAAGGTTTGGAATCATGTCTTGTGCGGGAACTGAAACTTCAGGCAAAGGAACTACGCTAACTGAACCTTCATCTCTAAGAATATCTCTAATCGATGAATGTATTGGGTCAAATGTATTGTCTAATGAATCTCTCAACCATTGTCCACTGATTGCAAATGGCCGTAAGCGCCTAACTCTAGCACCGTTAGGTGCGATTTTAGCAGCGATTGCAGCACATTGAGATACAACATCTAATGCCCCCATTCTTTCACTCTTCTTCGAACCCATTCGAACACTTACCGATAGTGGTAAAATCATTACATAATCTTTAATTTTTAAATCCGAACATTTCCATGTTTCCTCAAATGGCTGAATAGAAATTGTAAGGCCGTCTTTCTTGACATCAACTTCTTGCTTTTCTCCATGAGGTGTATGTTGCTTAGATTTTACAAGTCTGCGGCTATATCTAATGTCAGAATCAATACATGCCGCTTCAAGATGCGATATAGCCAAAACACCTTCTAAGTCACAAGGTGCATTTAGATAGACCATCGAGGTTGATTTAATCATCTCACATATCGATTGAAGATACTCTTTGGCATCTTCAAATGGTGCTGATTCAAGTAAATCATTCATTGGGCTCAACTATACCACAATGGCTCTCATTCATCAACCTCTCCCAAAAGGGTAGAGAATTAATTAGTAATCACTCGACCATCAGTCTTAGTTCATCACGCTTGTATCGCCAATCGGAAGGAAGTTTACCTTCAGACTTGTAATAATTTGATAAACGGCGAATCTTTGATTCAGTAATTTCCAATGAACGCTTATTGTGAAGATCTTTGTGATTACCACTACCAAGATGATTGATAATAGCCACGGCTTGCCTCATAAGATTCATCATATCTTCAGGGTAGGTTCCTCCAATATCATTGTCAGCCAATATTGCTCCGATTCTTTTTCCGACTACTAATCTGACATCAGGAACTGAATGTTGGTCTCTAAGAATAATTCCAATTTCAGAAGTGGTATGACCTGCTTTACCTAATTCAATTATTAGAGAGGTGACCTCTTTAACGTTGGTATTAGACCACTCTGGAGCTTCTGAGACAAATGGCTTAGTTGAGCCACTCTTTCCCTTTCTTGATTTGTACATACGTGCCATAATAACCACTCAAAGCAAGTTGGCGACTTGCCCCCCCTTCTTAATCACTCCGCATGAGAGATGGAGCGAGTAATACATTAGAATTGTCAAAATTTCAGATTCTCTGATGAGATTTTGCCAAACGACCACCAGTTGTAGGCCATTCCCAAGCAGGAGCTACAGCTCTTGCCAAGCCTACTGGTAATCCCTCTTGATATACAAGAATGTCATTGCCCGCCTTAATATCTGAGTCGAAACTATCGATATTTGAATAAAAAATATCACCTTTCCATTTCATTCCCGCTTTGAGTTCCATTTTTGATAGAGATTTATTCTCATGAAGCACTGGAATTGCCGCTTTAGAAAAAGAAAATCCTCTACGATCTATTGACCATATGGCGATTTGTTTGTTATCCTTCTCCAGTCTCCAAAATGGAGGCTTACCTCTTACTGAAACCCCATCAAGCCAACTATCATTTTTCATTTGCTTTCTTGAAACACTGGCAAATGTATCCATCAATGCTCGATTATTTCTCCTATTGGGTACATCTAATCTGTCAAGTGCTTCTTTAACTGTGTTTGAAAGGTTCTCCAAAGCCTCATGTTTTCCAGCAGTCATTCCATTCCTAGTTTCAATAAGTTCTACGTCACCAGTAGATAATTTCATACTTGAATGATTTATCACTAATTGATAGTTATGTCTTTGGAGTAAGCAAAGAAGAGTATTTTGTGTTCTAAGCAATTCATCACTGGTCCAATCACCGGTAACTGGGATGTCATAATGTGATGCTGGCCATACTTCTTCTAGGTCTCTAGGAACTAAACCTAACGGCGAAGTAACCATAACTTCGTGGCAAGAATTATTGTTGATGGCTCTAATAAAACGACCGTGCGATTTAGATAAACGATATGGTTTACGGGCAGAGCATGGTAGCAAAATCAAAACTTTATCCAATCCATCTGGTGCTTGGTAACTGTTTGAAATAAAATCACACCAATCACCAACAATAGGGTCATTTAAACTAGAATGACTACTGCAGTCCAGTTGCTTTTCCTTATCGACATGACTCGATAATAACCCCTCTTGGTCAGTACAAATCTTATCATGAAGTCTTAGGTGTTCAACGAGCTTAGGACTATTCAATGATTGCTTATCGACAAGGGAGCGAAGATTGCCGCTTGATAAATGGGATTTTATCGATGCAATCGACTGTCTCCATTGTTCGATTTGAACCTCCATATCTGAGGATTCATTCATCGATTCAACTGGCATTCTTGGACCATTTACTGAAAGTATCGCTCCTGCAGAACTACACATCCTAGAACGAGATAGGTCGAAAATATCTACTCCAAACCAACACAGTACTGCAGCATTATCAGGGCCTCCAATTCCAGGAGTCCAAAGTAGTGAACCTGGAAATCGGTTTTTGAGAACTTGTATTGCTTTGACCAATCTCTCTGGTTGTGCTGCAAGTTGTGCTGCATCTACCAAAACCACAATTCCTGGATTCAAATCAGGGTCGACTAATGCCTCATCGTGTGACAATCTTTGCCAAGATACAGGGAGAAGAGGTCCAATGCCTGCAGGCTCTCCTGCATCTGCTTCTTCCAAAGAAGGGGGCAATACGTGTCCAATCGATGTCTGCCAATTTGGCGCCTTTATAGAAAAATCCGGAGGTGATAAATTCAATTTTGATTCCAGCGTAATTGTTGCAGGAATCTTGTCATCTGTAAAGGATTTGAATGGAGCCAAGTATTCGTCTAGTTCCGGGTCGCCTCGAAGTTGAATTAGTATAGGAGTTTTGACCATTGGGTTACTTCTATCGCCTAAACTCCACGAACGCGCATAGCGGTCGCGAGAAAAAACAACTCGGCCTAACTCCTGCGCCATACATAATCCTGCAACCTCATATTATTGAAGGGTTTGAAGTTTTGAATGCCTAAGTTGAAACATTGAATACTCTAGGATTGTTTATCGAGGGTCATCTATGAGTTGTAGATTAAAGTCCACGGCAATAATTTCTGTAATTATGCTATCATTACTAATGGTGCAAGTTTCAGGACAAACAAATGGACCTGAAGTAATTGTTAATGATGGTAGAATCACAGGATTGAATATGGAAAGTGGACAAACTTATACCGATAGTTGGCAGATCAAAGAAAATGACTGGTATAGTATTAATCTGGATTGTCAAGGTTGCACAGGTACTCTGAAGTTAAATGGAACTTTGATCGATAGTTCTAGTAGTTCAATGAATGGAGTAATAACTGCTGATGGCATATTGGAATTGACTGTTGAAAGTTCTATCGATGAAGAAATTGGCCTATCTACCATCCATCATACAAATGACGATTTTGTATCTGTACGCCCTTCGCCTACTCAAACTGCACCGACTATTCCTGGTGAAATATGTTTGGACATAACGGTTTGTATAGATTATTCGAGAGGAAACCTAGCATCAATACCCAATGGAGAATTTTCCAGTTCAGCATTTATCACGGGAGTTATTGATGAGGGACAATCTGAATACTTTGCAATAAATGTTTCAACAGGTGATACTTTGGAATTATCTCTGGCCCATTCAAGTTCAGATATTATGATTGAAGTATATTTCCAAAATCAATCTGAGGAAAAATTACTTGACAACAATATTAGTTCATCAAGTCAACTAAGTCCTAATCAAGTATTAGGCCCAAGTTATTGGCAATTTGACGATGAGGGTCGTGCTCTAGTCAAAGTTGAATCACAATCTATTAACACAATATGGGCATTACAACAAACTATATTCAAATCACAAGAATTGTATGTTCTACCAACAAATGTGACTTCTCAAGTACAAGGGCACTATTTCAGTACAATACTAATCGATATTTCGGATTCCAAAAGATTGTCTCTAAATTCGCCCTACTCAGGGGTTGAGATTTCTTCTTCTCAATTGATGGGGGGGCAATGGGTTCAATCTGATTCCTTTACGTTACAACAAAATGAGATTTCAAATATTTATGCTTATCCAAATGTTAGTGCTGTAAGAATAGATATATCAGCACAAGTTTTCTTGGTTCAAGTATCAGTTGAAGATTTCTCAGATTTGGGGCAAGGATTTGAAGCACCTTCTCTGCCACCTATATATCGGGAGACAGATAATTCCTCATGGCCGACCATAGACATGGAAATGAACTCACAAAATGGAGAATTTACCCTACCAATATTTGACCACTCGGATGTTTACAAGATAGAAATAACGGGTTGGGAAGACTCTATTCACTTTGTCAAATTTACTATCGAAGGAGACGTCGAAGATTGTGAGGTTGAATTGATTCAAAAGAATCAGGAAACGTGGGAGGATAAGGAAACAAAGGTCAGAACTATCTCATCAGGGGATATTCAAGTGGCTCTAGAATTAGAAAGAGGCACCCACTTTCTTAGAATTAGCATTATCAATTCATCAATATACAATAATTCGTGGGGAGAAAATGTTGATTCAAAGCAATATTCGATAACAAGCCAATATGAATTGGTTGATGAGGGTGAAGAGCCTTGGTTTCCACCTGATGAAGATGCAGAGAAATGGGGCTCTATCGCCCGTTGGTTCATGGGATCATTATTCCTAGTCCCAGGAATTATGGTATTGCTAATGTACAAGAGGAACCTTAATTTTGCGAATTCTCTTTCAAATAAAAAGAAACGATTGGAATGGCTCAAGAGAAGTTTAGATGAAGGTACATCTACACCAAAACAAAGTAGAAAGTTTTTGAGACGTGCCCTTGACTCTATCTCCACGCTTGAATGGAAATCTGCTTGTGAAATATGGGGTGAATACGATGTCGAACACAGAACTGAAGGCTTAGCGATGGTGGCATGGAAATTAGATGAGCGATTGTCTAAAAATGAGTCTTCATGGCCAATCATCATTGGAATAAATATTATCCAAGGAAACTGGGAAATGGCTGCATTGAGGCTGGATGCACCAGAAGGTCAAGCATGGAATATTACTAGTGTCCACCCACGTTTCCTTTCAAACGGTGAAGAAATTTTCCTTGACTCGATGGCTTCTGGAAATATTGTCTTTGTCACAGTGGAACTCGAAGGAAGTTCAAAATGTGTAGATATAGAATTGAATGGCCGTGTAGATGGTGAACCATTCGCTGCAAGAATTCCAAGTACTCTTTGGAGAAATTCCGATTCAGAAGAATGAATTACTAATTACGACGTTGTTCTGCATCTTCTTCAACACGTGAAACAATATCTTTTGGACCTAAATCCTCTCTTAACCCATCTAGAGATTTCTTGACATTCTTACTGATTTTCTTTGGCATATGTAATTTAACTAAAACCACAACATCACCTCTTCCAGAACCTCTTGTCCGAGGTAAACCTCTCTTTCTTATTTCCAATGTCTCTCCAGAATTAGTTTGAGCTGGAACTTTGATCACTAATTCCTCGCCATCGATATGTGGAAGGGTGACTTGAGTGCCCAGAATTAAATCAGAATAGCCAAGTGGTAGTGACATTATCAGATCGGCATTCGAACGTTCAAACCATGGATGTTGTTCGATTTCTAGTTCTATAAACAAATCACCATTCTCTCCATTGGCATTGGTTGGAGGTTCTCCTTTTCCTCGCATTCTCAATCTAGTACCATCCTCTGCCCCTAATGGAATATTGAAACGTAGTTTGGTCTCTTCTAGATTACGCCCAGAACCTTTGCAAGTCTTACACTTGGATTTGATTATTCGACCATTTCCACCACAGGAGGAACATTCTCTAACCACATCCTGTACGAAAGGACCTATTTGTTGTCTTGCTCTTACTCTTCCTTGTCCACCACAATCAGTGCAAGTTTGAGTTTCTCCATTTTCACCTCCAGTACCATCGCAATCACCACATTTAACCGGCAATTCAATCTCTAATTCTTCAGAAGTTCCGTTCAAAACTGATTCTATGCTTATACTGTGCCTAATTAGAATGTCATTGCCACGTCTTGGTGATGAACGCCTAGAACCGCCTCCAAAGAAACTGGAGAAGAAATCACCGCCTAGGATATCTTCTAAATTAATATTGAAACCACCACCGCCAAATCCTCCAAATGGTGAACCGGATGGACCATCATGACCGAATCGGTCATACATTTGTCGCTTTTCATCATCTGAAAGAACGGCATATGCTTCTTGGATCTCTTTGAATTTATCTTCAGCATCATCCTCTGTACTTCTATCAGGATGATACTTTCTAGCAAGACTTCGAAAAGCATTTTTCAAGTCTTTTTCTGTCGCTTCTTTGGTAACTCCTAGCACTTCATAGTAGTCCCGTTTCTGCGACATAATTCCACCGAGCAAACCATCGGTAAACTCGATGCCCTTTGAACATCACGGAGATTGAGTGATAAATCAAGGTAAAATATCAAGTCCACAATTTAGACAAAAGCGCTCATTTGGCGGAGTTACAGCTCCACAACCTCTGCACGTTTTCTGAACCTTTACGGGTATTGAAATTTGTTGATTAGATCGATTTTGGGTACCAGGGAGCATAGCCATTGATTCGATACTCTGAGAATTGGTAGCCTGAATTTCTTTATCCCAAGAGTAGGCATCTTTGTCCATGGAGTATGAAACTGGTTCTTCATTCGAAGAAGGATTAGATTCTACAGCATTTCTTCCATCGAGTGAAACTTCTTTTTCGCCTTCATCGGTCATCGAAGTTGCCTTCAATGTAGAATCTACATCTCGTCTCGTGGTTTGAAGAGGGGTGTTCGGCCTAGAAACAGCTACTGGGGCGGCGTCAGAAGCTGCAGTTAGTGCATCAATTCTTCTTTCTTCACGTTCTTCACTAATATTTTTATTTCCAAAAAGACCACCAACCCAATCTAAAAAAGAGTCCATTGGACTAGATTTCCTTGTCGAACCAATTGTTGAATCTATTGCTTCATCATCAAATGTCGATTCACCAGAAACTCTTCTAGTAGCCTCTACAACATAACTAGCCTCATTTAGAAATTGAACCTCGACTTTTTCATCTTCTCCAACCACCATTTCGGGAGATTCGGTATTGATATCTCCGATATTTTGTAGAAGTTTTGCTTTACCTTCATCGGATAATTCTGAATCAACTTGAGCATTTGTTTGCCATACTCCATCTTCTTCGGCTTGGTAAACTTTTTTCATTTTCTTCATTACCTTAGTTCGTCTATACTCATAATCTTTGATGAGAAATGATTTACGATAAATGAAAAACCCAATAGCCCCACCTACTGCATAATAAGGAATCATTAGTAATGGTTCAATCTTGAAAATCTCTCTTAGTGGAGTGACAAAGACGTGAATAAATGCTAGTAAAACCAGAGGCAAAAACGCGACACTTCGAGAACTTAGTGAGTCATTGGCCATCGTATTCACCCCTCCACTCCTGCACATCACTCAAGTATGTTCCCACCTGTTGTGTTGTAGATATCACCTGTCATTTGATGCTCGGCCTTTTCTGACCAAACCACCGATTAACCCTATTGAGAATGTTGTATGCAATGCTAAAAGGCTCAGAGGGACTCCAATGAGTAAAGAGATTTTCCGCCACTTGATACTAAATCTCAAACCTTCGCTTATTATCGCTAAAGCGTAAATCAATGAAGGTACATACCAATATGGAGTTGAAGTTAGTAATAAAATCAATGTTAAAATTAATCCACCCCACGGTAAGAATTCTCGCTTGCTATATCTCGATGGGTGCTTTTTGATTATTTTAGTTCGCCAAAATCCATATCTGTAGCCCATTTTGATCCAACTAGAAAAATTTGTTCTCTTGACCATTTTGACATGGGTGTCATCGGTTCGATAAAGTTTGAAACCAGAATCTTGCAATCTCATTGATAGGTCACTATCTTGACTTGTTATGAAATCTGTATCCCAACCACCTATTTCTTCAATTGCTTCGCGATAATGCATACAGAATGCTGGCGTCCTTGTTTCACCTGTTTCAGAAAAATTCTCAAATTGCCCTGAACCACTACCTAAAGTAGAAGATAAAGTAGCCTCTATCCACGTTTCAACCATTGTTTTCTTACCATCGGTTGGCAATACTCTAACTCCCAATCCTGCTATTTTAGAATTTGAATCATTAGATATTTTTTGCCAGACCTCCAGCCTTTTAGACAAATGGTCCTTAGGAACTGTACAGTGACCAATCAATTCAACCATCAAATCTACACTATCTGGTAATATTTTCAGAGCTAGATTTCTTGCTTCGGCTACGTATTTACCAGGATTATTATGTAAAATTATTTCTGGACCACCACTCTGATTAGATAACATAATCATTTTCTCAACAATTTCAATAGAACCATCGGTAGAACCACCATCTAGGACTAATATCATATGCTTTGAAGTATCTAAAGTTTGAGCAATTAGTGATTCAATACATTTTTCAATATATTTTGATTCATTAAAAATGGGGATTACAGTCGCTAATATTGGACTCATTTTCCCACCCATGGCACAAGAACTGAATATTGGCTTTCATACTTCGCCTAAATTTTTATCAAAAAGACAGATTGAAGAGTAGATTCAATCACGCCGAACCATGACTGGCCCAATTCTAAAGCTGAGTGGCAAGGATGAAGGAATTCAAGTAACAGTAGAAAGTATACTATCTGGTGCTGATTCTCCTGAAAAGGTTACTGAATGCATCCAGAAAATTTTTCCAGAGTTCAATGATGAAAGTCAATTAAAACATCCCGAATTAGGAGCAGCAGAAAACCAGATAATTAGAGATGAAAACTTATCGATGAATGAATTTTTGATTTTATTGCATAAGCAACAGATACTAGATACTGCCTTGGATTCGATGAGTCGTAATTTATCATCTGGTGACACTGAATTTCAGATCTTACGACAAGCGGCAATTTCAGCAAAAATCGCTTTCAATATTCCTGGTGAGAATCCTTTGGGGGGATTGATAACCATTCGATTAAAGGGAAAAAATCTCCAAGATTGGATTGAGGCTGCCACTTGGCACAAGGGTAGAGATAGTATTCCTCGTTCAATAAATGATGAACTCGCAATGGATAAATCAGGTGAAGCTACTACTTGGATTTGATAATTCTTTGAATAATTCTTTGGCAACTAATCTATCTATTCCAATATACTGGTCCACTTCACCTTCATCAATAATCCATTTTACCTCATCATGTGAAGTCCAACTTTCTTTATTATCTAGATTGGGTATTTGGTCAATGAATTGACAAATCTCGACGTTCAAATCAATATCAAAATGTTCTGTTTTATGAAACCATTTGCCAAAACTCTTGAGAGTTTTTACATTCCAATTGAATTCTTCCTTGAGTTCTCTAATAATCGCTTCAGATTGGTTTTCCCCCCACTCAAACTTTCCGCCCGGAAATTCCCAAAGACCCATATTATCACCATCATTACGCTTTGCTACAAGCATTTTACAGTCTTTAAGAATCGCTCCTGCAGCCACTGATATTACTGGTTTAAACAATATCCGTCCAATCATATTTAGAAGTAATTCTCTCCCCGACTGTAAACTAAATTTATCATAATCTGGTAGATGTAAGAATAGGCATGGTGTAATATGACCTTCATTATTTACTTCATTTATTTTGGAAAGCGTATTGTAATATGTTTCATTACATACAAACTTACCAGCATCAAATGAAATCTCGGCATTGATAGTTGCATTATTGGTGAAAATCAAATTAGAATTAACTGTCGACTTATGGTCGATCAAACCGATACTATGTTGCCGTAATTGGCGGCCTGAATTATCCTTGATTTTCATATCGATTATTTTATGAGCCATTAATTCGATTCTTGGAATCTGGCAGGATTGGCATAATCCAAGGTGAATTATCGCATCCCATTGCCCTCCAAATGACAGCATTTCAGATGTCAATTTAGCGCCATATTCATCGACCGATAGTATTTCTGTGTCTAATTTTACTTCGATATCCTTGAGTTCATAATCCCTAATTTCACTCCAAGGGTCTCCAACCATCAAGTCTTTACCGAGAGTTTTTACTAAATCTCCAGAAATATTGGTCGAATGATTAGAGAACGGCTCAAAACCAGTAACTAGTACTCTCGCCATCATACCCTACTAAATCATTCAGTTATTGATATTCATGGAGGCAAATGAGCGCTATCTTGACAAACTCCAACCTTAACCTCGTTATTGGGCGGTACTTTGGAGGCGATGGATTCACAATTCGCAACGACTAGTGTTGAGGCTGAATCGAAGCCTAGTATATTCCGGGTATTCAAACAAATTTGGACTGAAATGACTCTTGGAGTTGGTTTTTGGGGTGCCTTGAGACCAATTGTTGCAGCATTGCTGGCATTGGTTCCATTCCTCTTCCTTGGACAACACTTCAATAAAAAACATCGCAAAGCAACAGATTGGACATTATTGCAAATACCTTTAGCATTAACAGTGATTCTATGGTTCGCTTTATGGGCATTCTCGATTTTTGATGCCTGGAGAGATGGAACTAAGTTAGTTTCAGATAATAGTTTGAATAACTAAGGCGTCCAAAGTTGATCGTAAACTTCCACATTTCCGTTTTTCATATCTGTTAAGTCTTTTAGATCGTCTTGGTCAAACTCATTAGGCAAATCACCTGAAATAATATTACCAATACTTGTTGAGTCAATAGCCCAATACATAACTGATTCATCATTATCAGAATGATTTGGATGGTCTGGGTCTTCATGCTCTACAAGAGATTGATAGACGATATTGACCAGTCCCAATAGATGCCCCACTTCATGAACAAGAACGCTATTTTCTACTTCTTCAGCTGATGGACGTCCAAAAAATGGTCCTTTGGCTTCTTCCACTGAATCACCAAATATTGCTACAGTCGAAGCGTCAACAGCAACTCCCAAAACACTGTCATCGCTATATGTCCCTGAGGGAAATAACACTTGCCAGTGAAGAGTTGAGGAAGTTTGTGGTTGATTCTCTTTATTTTCCCAAGCATGATATCTAACATCATCACTTGTCCAAGAGCCTTGATTTCCAAATACAGTTTCTGTGAAAGTAATAGTTACTCCATCGGGTTTATCACATACCTGTTCAAGTCTTTGCTTCAATAAATCAGTACTGCTGGACTTTGGTTGGTATCCTTCTTCATAATCGACCTCAATTACAATTTCAGTATACTTACTCGAGTCTAAGCAAGCCAAAGCCAAACCACCAGGAATACCACGCTTTTCGCCTCCACCAGATATCATTTCATCTGAAATACAACCAGAAAGACCAGTTAACATAAGTACCGCAATTAGTACTGAAAATTGTGTCTGTACTCTTCCCATTATATACGCCAACCGTTCCCTATTTTCAAAGTTGACTACCATTCTTCAGGGAGTATTATAGGAGAAAATAATTGTCCAGGTGAAGTTGCTGATGAAAGTTGACTACGTGCTAATTGTTCCCACATTCTCAGTGCTAAGATACCATCATCAAGTGACATATCGGTCTCAATCAAAGTCACACGAATAAGCGTAGCTAAAATATCCATTCTATCATCATCTACAATTGAAATAATTTTTTGTAAATCCATCTTTGTATTTGAAACAATATTGGAATCATTTGTCAGTGGCCATGGAGAAGTGACCTTAGTTGGGAAGCCAGAACCGGTCTTAGCAATGTGTTCTTCCAGTGACCTCATCAATTGCTTGATATGGTTACCTATTACCATGCTAACTTCTATTAGTGGCATTTGTAATTGATTGATTAGATTGACCATCCTCTCTTGAAGTGTAACTAAACCATCAACTTCTACGCTTTCTTCCATTTAATCACTCACTTTTTGAAAGATTCCATGTATTTCCACCCATAATGTTCCCATTGGTCCATAGTCCAACCATCTGGCAACCCAGTAGGTGGAAGAGGGGCAATTCCAGGATTATTTGTCAATTGAGTACCAGCGGGTTGAGGAAGTATTTGTTGATTAGGCATTGGTAGTGGCATTGGCAGTGGCATGGTTTGTTCAACTTGTGGGATTGCAGGAATTGGTTCAATTATATCTGGAACCTGTTTGTATTGATTCTGTTCTTCTATAACCTGATCTGTTTGATCAAGACCATCATTCAAATCATCATCTTGTCGATTCATTCTTCTTGTGACAACTAGCATCCACAAACCAAAGGATATAGAAATCAATGCTATCAAGAATAAGGTAATACCAAATATTTCATCTCCAGCTTGCTGAGCTAGAGCCTCTCCATCTCTAACAGTCTCTTCTTTCACTAGTAAAGGCTCAATCGTTTTACGGTCCATTTCGATATCGTCTAATAGGGCCAATACTCTAAATTCTAATGTTGTCGACTGTTCTTGAGATATGGGGTATTGAATGGTTGTGTACATGGTGGAATTTTGGTTTACAATCTGTGAAACTTCAGCAACTTCTACCCAGTTACCCTGTAAATCTAAACTTTCCAGAACAAATGTCACATTACCCTTGCTTCCTTCATTGAAAGATTCAATTGCAAGCGTAACAATATCTCCAACATTTGGACTCGGATTATCCCAACTAATTTGAGTTTTTGAACTTGATAAATCAATACTCGGACCAATTAAGGCTAGAGGCCAAGATGCAAATGGACTATCTGCAGAATTAGAATCGATTTCGAAAGAATTACCTGAACTATCAGAACCAGTCAACCAAATATCCAGCTCATAGGTTGTAAGAAGTGTTGTAGCACCCAAATCGGTGAAATCTATATTTTCATTCCAAAAATATGAACCTTCGAATTCTAAGTATGAATCAAGACTTTTACTACCTCGTGAAATTTCTGATTCACCAGCTCGAAGTCTATAATGGACAATTATTGATGAAGAGTCAGCAAACCCAAAATCATCAGAAGATTCAACTAAGATAGTAATATCATTCATCTTGGATATTGAAATCGCTTCCCCCGAAACAACATTATCCAATCTAATCTCGTTGATTGTAGGACTTGTACTGTCAACAGCAAGCCTCAAACGTGGTGTAATTGATGTTTTATCTTGCGATAACCCCGGCATATCAGCCATTAGAAGAGAAAAATCTAGATGGCCTGAAGGCGAATTTGGAACCAAGAAATCCATACTAAAATATCCATCATCACGAATTGAAGTATCCCACTGATTATCATACTCATATAATGAAATATCAAAAATACCTGCTGGAGCAGGTGTTTCATCCTCCGAAAATAATACCCTACCTGCGACTCTTAAAGCCTGTCCAACACCAATACTCGATTCATCAAAGTTAGAGTTGTAATGATTAATTCCATTACGTAATTCTACCGCAGTAATGTGTCCAGACATTAGGTCAAATCTAAAGTCATTATCTAAACTCCAAGCATTTGTCGATAATACTTCTTCTTCAACATTACATGGTACATTAGAATCTACAGAACAAGGATAATCAGAAACAGACATGTGTGGCAGGAAAAATGATTCGCCGTCAGTATCATAGGATTCTGCAAATAACCAAGTTAGTTGGAACTTTATACTAATAATTAGCCGAGTTTGTTCGAGATTAGCAATTTCTGCACTGGAGTAAATATTGGATACCGCAATGTATTGTGAGCCAGATTCAACACTAACTTCAGGTAGGCCATCTGAATTTTCACTTAGTGTAACATACATCGAGGTGTCTTTATCCGAAAGAGAATTACCTAAAGTAAGTTGAATGGTATCAATATCATTCCAACCATTACCATCAGTAACCACAATTTGAGCAGTGTAGTATACACCTGGATGTAAAGGCTCTTCATCACTATGCCCAATTATTGAACTATTGGAAGTATCGAACTCTGGAATAAATTCTTCACGGATGATATATGTGGAAAGATCACCATCCCAGTTAGGGGGTTGCTCATCATTAGCAAAACCACATTTCGTATTGCTTTGAGGACAAACAGGTCCACCACCCATCGCAATCTGATTGTTTTGACCATCCTCTCCAGTGACATAGAAAGATACTTTTTGACCATGAGTTAGAACTGAGTCGTCAATCAAACCTTGGAATATATTTAATCCACCAGATTTAATCTCAGGTGATGAAAGTGTTTTAGTTTGATATTCATCTGAGTTTGGTAAATTATCAAAATTAAAGTCATTACATCGTGTATCGATTACTGTCCTACAACCAAGCCAATAATGTAATGTCAAAAGTGTTGGAGGGTCTACTGAATCTTGTATTGTAATTGAAATAGGCTGACCAGAGGGTGCTGGTAAAGATGCATGCAGATGTTGGCCATTCAACGGCGATGCTGAAATTACAAGAGGTGAATTGCCATCGAGGATTAATCGGATGTTGTTATAATTCTGATTTACATACTCAGAACCATTGACAAGGCCCACTGCTTGCACATAAAATACCATACCACCAGGGGTTGATTCCATCGGTGCTTGGAATGTCAGATTATAAATTCCAAATCCAGGGTTTTGCTCTTCATAAAATATCACTTCATCGCCAACTGGTTGACCCGAATTACTAACATTCTGTCCAACAACCCGTAAATTGAATTGACCGGGCAGAGGTGTGAACTGCGAACCTTCAAAATTAATCGAACCAGTGAAAGTAATATTTGTACCGCCACGTAACCATTCAAGATTAGTCACTTGATTACCTGATTCATCATAAACTTTCATCGAGTTAAGTTGAATATCGTTTTCTATTTTCAAATCCATTGATTCAGTTTGCCAAGATGATACGGCGATTCCATAGTCATCTTCAACAGTAACCAAAGCTTGTGTTGCTTGTTCATCATTCCAATCCCATAACGTTTGGAATGGTATTACAATCTCAAGAATACCATTACTGTCAATAGTTGATGAACAATTATTAGTGTCAAATAACGCTATGGATTGATTATTGGTACTAGTGGAACAGGAATCTCCAAGTTCCCAAACAAAACTTGGATTATCTCCATTTGAATTAACTATCTCTACAAATGTCCTTGAAATCCTAACAACATCATCTCCGGCTGCAGTTTTAACCGTCAGCATTCGTTTAATACCATCAGGAACTGCTAAACCACCATCCAATTCCACACTTATTGCTCGAGTCTCCATCTTGTATTCGACATCTAAATCAGTGATTTTCATTCTACCTGGTGTTTCGGCCTTAATCGATAAGTAAATCTCTTCATCACCCTCTCCATTACTAGGAACCTCCTGATTGATGGCTGATACCAATGTTGGAGTTTGAACCACTTCGCTTCCAACTATAGAGGAATCACTGACAATAATAGATGATTCATTAAGGAATTGCAAGGATTCCCAATCCCAATTCCCGACTCCATTGATATTTATTGAGGGTTTATCTGGATAGCCTTCTTCATACCATAATGTGAAAGAGTCTATTGAAGGAGAGGAATAAATATTTGATGAACTAAGAGTAATTTCAAATTTCAAGATATCTCCTGAACCCTCTGTAGGGAAATTAACTTCTTGATTGTTTAAGGCGGAGAGCCAATTTGTACCATTATCATTTGATACTTTGACATCGATTGAAGTATCTACCGGCATATCTGCAACCCATTCCGGACGAACTTTACCAACTTTGGTACCGGTAGCATAGAAATCTGAAGTCCAAGTCCCTGATGAAGAGTAAGATGTGTAATAATCTAAATCAACCCACCAGGAAACCGCAGTTGAGCCGATCAATTGAGCTTTCCAAATCAATTGGTTCCCTGGATGTGCGAAGTGAATTGTAGAAAGTGAAGTAACTGCTTCCCAGTGTGTACCATTATCTGCTGAAACCCAATAATCAACCCGATCTCCTATAGATGATGCTGACCAATATGTCTCCATGTTGACTGAAAGAACAGGGTCACTCGTTGCAATAGTCTCTCCATACCATGTAGTAGTTCCCGGTGCTGGAATAGTCGGGTATGTAGTTCCAGTACCATACTCACGATAATGAAGTGATACAGAAGAGAAGGAAGAATAACTACAATCGACAGTTATCAGCCTAGAGCCATCATGCTGAAGACCATAACCCAGAACTGTAATCTGCTTAGTATCTGATTGAGGAGTTAAAACTTCGGAAGTTCCAGTGATTTTCCAAGCTTCTAATACATCTCTATTTTGACTTCCTGAAGTGCCTTTTTGGCATCGCATGAAAAATGTCGATTCATTAACCTCTAGACCTCTAACTTGCTGTCCGGTCTTTCCACATTCAAATGAGGAACCTGAGGATGAAAAATAAGTATATATTTCAGAACCACGAGTATAACTACCGGTTTGCATTTCATCAAATTCATAAGATACGATTCTACGTTGTGAATTATGTAAAACCCAAACTGTATCTCTTGATGAGTCATATGCAATTCCGGTATAATCATTATATTGTGGTGAAACATCATAAGAATCTAGACAAGTCCATACATCATCCTTTGATATGTCAAATTCTAAAATTCTGTGATTTACAGCTGGAGCAATTGAGGTATAGTGATAACGATAAGTGGATAAAATTCCAAACAATCTTTCGTCATCGGTTACAGTCCAATCTCGAAATCCATAATAAGAATAATAACTAGATGAGGGCATTTGTGGCAGGGTACATGTAGATTGTTCCAGTAAAATAGTTGATTCAACTGTAGCATTATTCGGATATAATCGCTTAACTATATTGCTAAATTGCTTAGAAGACCAAGTAGATAAAAATAGCCAGTCATGATGTTTTAGAACTGCACCTTGACTCTGGGCTATCAAAGCAGAAGATGTTTTCTTAACTTGCATCGAAAATAGATTCTCTGTAGAATTAGAAGTATGAGGTTGCCTAATGGAATAAGAACCATTGTCTAGCCAGGCATCTGATTCATTGCTAATTACATCATCTAACCCGTGTGGTGAAAAGGAATTATTCATCTGGTTAGGAGCGAGTGTTAAATCTCCACTTCTAGAATCAGTCAAACCAGAAACACCTTCCATCCATTCAGACCTTTCATCTACTAAAATATCAGACCAGCCGGTTGATGATGCCCCGGATAAGGTCATAGAAATATCACTGACAGTAGCTCCTTTAGGAATAGAAATCTCAGCACCATCATCCGTTCTTCCATTTTGGTATAACGCCATATACTCAGTACTTCCATCACTGAATTGGTATATGTGCCTGGAGACACCATTTGCTGAAGCATCATCGACTAGTATATCTGCAAACGGAGTTAAAGGAGTAAAGAACATGATAAATATCAGTAGAAAAGGTTTCAAAAAACTGGACCTTTCTGTTCTCAAATTCTCACCCCGCTATTTTTCTATTCTCTAACCTGTTTGACGGGAGTCATAACGTAATGGTGATGAATCACCACGTACTCCATCCTCTTCATCATCAAATACCTCAAACCAATCAACAATCCAATCTCCATCTGTATCCCAATGCATAGGGTTTGAACCTTCAGCAATATGGTCATCATCAAGGTCTAAATTATACCAACCAAATTCATGCTCTCCAACAATTCTAACCGGTGAGGTTAGAGGAGAACTGACATAGTAAATCTCCCACTGGTCAGTCCATTCACCAGATGTCAATACTACATCATCTGCAGTATTAAGAATCAAGAAATCCGAATCTTTGTCATCGATAACTAGTACGTATCGTGGGTCAATAGAAGATTGCTGATCCATTTTCAAGTAGTTCTTTGTTGCTTCCTCACTAGTCCCTAGGCCAAGTAAAAATCCTCTAAATTGCCACCATTCATCAACTGGTTGGCCTTGATAAATCAGCGGACTTAATCTAACCGCATTTGGAGAGGTCAAATCAATATCTGAAATCATAAAAAATTCTTGGAAATTAGAGTATGGTGTGTAAGAACATCCAGCACCCGAACAATCCCAGTTTCCATCCATATCAGGGTCATAATTTGCATCAACTGGGTCAGCAGGGTCAAGCGTGAACCAAGTAAATTCAAGTTCTGGTCTAGATAATACACCTCCGTTTAATGAAAGAGGCAAACATGAAGTGGTAGTAGTTACACATTCATTTCCAGTTTCTCCATCAATCCACTGAACCATAATCTGTAAGTAGGAACTGAAATTATCATTCGATTCATTCCAAGCCATAGAATATTCATACCAATCAGGTAGCATATCACCATCAGAGTCATTATCCATCGGATTAGTTCCATACTTGAACACCTCTCGACCGTCTGACAAGTTATAGTCAATATCGTGAGATACAACTTGCGAACCTGAAAGTTCCGTGTTAAATGTTATCGAATCCCCGTCTGAATCATTTAGGTCAGGCCTAGTTTGATTATTCCATTCCATCAAGTTAGTGAAGGGTAAACTTCCTGGCCCGGATTGGATTATGAATTGATAAGGAGTGAAATCTCTATCATCCCACTCACCCTGAGTGGCAGGAACATCGAATGAAGTTCGGTCATACCATCCATCATGGTCACCATCATAATTTACATCGAAAGGATTTACTGGATTTGCTGCCCAATGGTTTTCTGTTGTAACATCTGGCATTCCATAAATTGCATAGCAATATTCCCATCCATCGGGAATTGAGTCACCATCTGAATCTGAACTTGTTGGGTCAGCAACTCCAATTAGTGTTCGATTAAAGTTATCAAAATCTAATTCATTTATTTTGTCCATTCGGTCTGCACTCTTTTGACCTTTATCGATGAAATCATTGTAAACTCCACTCCTAGCTTGGAAATATGTATATCCCATTTCTTCCATGTAAGCATTTATTGCATCGGTTCCAAAACTCAAGATTCCTACTTCTTGCGGAACATTATTTCTTTCATCGTATTTACCCCATGACCGAGATTCCCATTCACGTAAATTAGAAAACCGTTCATCAAGAGAAATATTTCCATCGCCATCACAATCAAAACTGTCATCATCGGAATCTAACAGAACATCACCATCAATCAACGGATTAATACCCCACAGGTTTTCTTCGAGATTCCACTCTGCAAACCAATATTCGAATCCATCATACATTCCATCGCCGTCGGTGTCTGGGTTTGTTGGGTCAGTTATCCCCATTAATACTGAGATGAATATATTTGCTGGCTCACCATTTTGCCAATCATTGAAATCATTAAGCATCCGTTTTCCTCGGGTTTCTTTAGTTATTAGAATATTAAATATTCTCTGAGCTTTCTCTGTTGGCTGGAGTAGGTCACCATCGATATGCATCAAGGGTGCATCTTCAGGGTGGTCGATACCATTGTCAGGGTTTGAATTAGCCAAAGCAAATTCTTGCAGGTCATTGATTCCATCTTCATCAGAATCAAATAGACCGTCATTTGGATCAAGTGGATTGAGAGTCCACTTTTGAGCAGAAAGATTCCAAGTAGTGAATAGTAATTCTAAACCATCGATTATGCCATCCCCATCTGTATCTGGATTATTAGGGTCTGCCGTCCTACCGGTTAGATTAACTTGGGATTCATTCATGAAAGAGCCAAAAGAAGTATCGGTCAGAACACCTGCCCAAGCTTGGAATGCATATGCACTACCAATTGTAGTGACAAACCACTTTGGTGAGGTTCGATTTTCATCTGTTTCTGAATATTCAGGGGCAATTGAGTTATATTCTTCCCAATTTGTCATTCCATCTTCATCAGCATCATCCCACCTGTCGATCGGGTCTAATGGATTTAGTGTCCATTTATCTTCCAGAAGATTCCACCGAGCAAACCAAATCTCCCAGCCATCGGGCATTCCATCATCATCGGTATCAGTATCAAGTGGGTCACAAGAACCTGAACTGACATCTAATTGCGAGGCTAATATGGAACCTGCTGCCCTTTCAGCAAAGTTTGCTTGAGGAACACCTAAAAAGCTGATATTTTCAAACAAGTCTGTTGAAAAACCATCCGGTATTGTAACTCCATCGAATGTTTGAGTAGAATTGAATAAGTCGGTCCTGATATGGAATTCAAGCCAATTCACGAATTGTTCATTGGATTGAAGTATACCATCATGATTTATGTCGTAACCATCACCATCAGGGTTCTTGAAAGCATCAGACCCATTGAGTGGATTGATTCCAACCCTAGAAGAATCCCATGAACAGGAGTAAATTGCTTCCCAACCATCAGGCAAAGAATCTCCATCAGAATCAATATTATTTGGGTCGGAAACTGACCAATTTAATGCTGCAGATGAGGTTTCACCATGTGATTCTAATAATAGACCGTCTATTGCCTGCATTCTAATCAATGACCATTTGTATTCACATAGATTTACCAGTCCATCTTGGTCTGCATCCCATGTTGCATCTTCGGCCCTATTAGGGTCAAGGCTCCAATTATTTCCTCCGGTGAATGTTGAACCTACCCATCTTCGATTTTCAATTTCCCATCCATCTGGCATTCCATCACCGTCTGAATCGTGATTTGTCGGATCCGTGCCATAATCCACATTGGAAAAAGCCAGATAAGTTGCATTAGCAGATTGGCCTGCTGAGTCATCACAAATATATTCCATTTGGATACTGTAATGACACCAAAGATTGGAGTTTTCATAAAAGAAGCCGAAGTATTCTTCACCATCACTAAGGCCATCTCCATCAGTATCTCCTACTTGTGGATTTGTTGAATTATACCCTTCCGGAGTTCTAGCCTCGTAGCGATATTCATCGATATTTGTCCATAGACGCTCAATGACACCGTCGCCAGATTGGTCTAAATCCACTCCATCAAAATCGAAATCAAGCAATCCATCCCATGGGTCGGTAGGGTCTAAACCATTGCCTAGTTCCCAACCATCCGGAATTCCGTCACTATCAGAATCATTAGACCCAGGGTCAATCAATTCTAAATTTGAATATTTTCCTGGCGATGAAGCTCCAAAAACAGTCATGTTACCATCTATACTTATGGTAGCGAGTTCAACAATTGAACCTGGTATTGTTTCTTCTTGTAGAATCTGATAAACATTAGTGTAATCACCTGAAAGGGCCCACGTTCCATGATTCGAGCCAATGATGATTTCTTGTCCTGTAGAATAGATAGAATGAACATCGTTGAGTTCCCTAGAAGGAATCTTATCAGTGCCTGGATTTTCTAAAAGGCCGCTGTGAATTATTATGTCATCAATTAATTTCAGTTGATGAAGACCAGAAGGTGTTCCAAACCATAGTACCTGGGGGTTTGATGCTGATGGCCCATCCAGCATTAAATCCCTAATTTCAGCAGGATTTTCTGCCGAACCAGTTGACAATAATCGTAATTCATTGATTGAAGCATCGATGCCAAAATCTTCATCCGAGAAGAAAACCCGCCATTCAGGAGTCGCCGAGTCTCTGGCAGAATCAGTTTTGACAAGCATGAGACCTACATCTGTAGCGACAAATAGTGTTAAGTCTCCGTCCATTAATCCATGCTCAATGTCATTAACCGATGTATTGACAAGTGATAATGAATTAGAAATTCCTTCTCCAATAGGATGGGTAATCTCAATCAGGCCACTACTACTTATTTCAAAGACATTACCTGAACCATTATGACCTAATCCAATAATATGAGTATTGGAACTGGAGATTTGAAGAGTTGCTATAGAACTGATAGATTCAGATGAAGACCAATCCCATGTACTAAGAGAGTCAGTAAAACCATCTAATTGTATTCTAGCCACTCCCAAACCAATGCTTGAGGCAAATGCTATCGCATATAATTCCTCATCATCATACACTAATTCTGAATCAAATAGTTCAACACCTTGGGGCATCCAAATATCAACACTGGATGTAGTTTCATAATCGAAAATAGTCAATCCATATTTTGTTGTGACATACACAATCTTGTCAACTACTTCTATCCCTCGAACATCATGATTAAGAATGCTATATGGTTCACTCTGTGCTCCAAAAGTGATAGGGTAATGATACAAAGATGATTCTTCATGAGCGTCATAAATTACAGATTTTAAACCTGCCATAACATTATTTCCATCATCCTCATAAATCAGATACTCTTCAAGATTTGAAAGTTGCTCTCCTAACTTGAGCGCTGTAGGAGTTCTACTTACATCAGGGGATAAAACACCATCTCTATTTGAATCCCATCCATCGTTATCACCATCAAATAATGCACTACTTCTGTTTAAAGGATCTAATCCAAAGTGAACTTCCCAACCATCTGGTATTCCATCACCAAAAGAAGGATATATGTTTCTCAAGAGATATCCATCCCAGTTATATCGGTCAGAATCTTCTAGCAACGGGTCTGTACCCAACCACATATCTTCACCAATCTGAGTTGTTGAATCGGTAGCACAGGCTGAAAGTAGATTCTGGAAAGTTGCATTAGCACCAGTAGGGATATATGGCCAATTGGTAAGAATCGAACCCTCTGGTAGAGTTGCTATACACCAGAGGCCATCTAACTCAGTAGTGTGGTTAGCCGGCGAACCAAAACTATATTCTTCAGATGAAGTGTACCACTCGGTGGATGAAAGAATTCCATCTCGATTTACATCGAAGCCATCATAATCTGGGTCTTCTAACATATCACTCGCATTGAGTGGGTCAAAACTATCACAATCATAGCGTTGAGAAACAGAATCATAACCGCCGATTCTTAAGCACATGTATGCCTCATATCCATCTGGCATTCCATCACCATCAGTATCTGAACTTCTTGGGTCCAAATAACTTCTAACACCTTCACCATCTACAACTCCAGTCAATCCTCGTGAAAAACCGGGGTCTATACATATCGCGGGATATGGCCAACAATACTCTTCTGTAGCATTCAATCCATCTTTGTCATTATCTACTAAAGCATCAGATGCATCGTCTTTATCCATGCCAGGCATAGATACTGAACGTCCGTCTATTGCAGTGAAATTAATCCACTCTGCAAATATATCTTCATGAACATCTGGAATCCCATCTCCATCGGAATCAGTAGTAGGTGGTTTTTCAAAATTAGTAGAGTCGGGGTGGACGTTGGAAACTGGGGAAATAACAGGGAATTGCGACATGAAAAGTAAACTTACGACAACGGCAACAGTGATCAAAAGAGTAGATTGGCTTCGACGCATTTACATTCCACACTACAAAGCGTACGCTTCGCTAAATCGATTGTCTCATTCTACACTTAAGAGCATGATGGAGCGATGTTCATACAATTTATTAGATATTAACTTATATTTGTCCACCGATTATGTGAATCTATCCATTAATTCCATTATTTATCGAATTAATATAGATTTATTCAAGACCCGTACGCGATGCGCATTAATTGATTGGCATGGCAATGAGCATTACGCACCTTGGTACTGGAAGTAGAGGGAACTCTACTTTGGTAGAGGCTGGTGGTGTTTGTGTACTACTTGACCAAGGATTCAGCGGCAGGCAATTAGAAAAACGACTTGGAAGAATGAACTTATCGCCAACAGACATTGATTGTATAATGATTAGTCACCACCATGGAGACCATGGAGGAGGAGCTGCAATAGCCCAAAAGAAATGGGGAATCCAAGTTCTAGCTAACGAGAGAACGGCGATGGAACTAAATTTAGACCCGATGAAAACCACTTATTTCGGTTCTCTAGATTTGATTAAGATAGGAGATGACTTGTCAATTCTAACCGTTCCAGTCCCTCACAGCGGGGCTGATAATGTCGCATTTGTGGCCAATTATCGTGGTGAAAGAGCCGCTGTAATTACAGATTTAGGGTCATGGACTGATGAATTGGTCAAACATGTTCACAATTGCCAACATATTTCTATTGAAGCCAATTATGATGAAGATTTACTAAATAACGGTCCATACCCTTATTCATTGAAAGAAAGGATCAGAAGTCGTGGCGGCCACCTTTCCAATAAACAAACGGGTGAATTTCTAGCAGAAGTTTGTACTGATAATACTCGAAGCATTGTACTAACTCACTTAAGCGAAAAAAATAATTCACCACATTTGGCTGAATCTACAATACTATACCACATTGGTGACTTTTTTAGTGGGGACATCGATATTTCTCTGCAAGATGGTCCTGAGAAAACTCATTTTGTCAATGGAAAAGGTGATTTGCATCAGAATGTTGTCACGATAAAAAGTAAATCTGAGCAATGAATAAATGTTCGAATTCATTGAAAAAATACCTTTGACAAGGTCAATGCCTAAATGATACCGAAGCATGAGAGTATCATGTCAAGTATTCGCCGCTCCAAACTTGACAATAATATCACTCGAGATGAACGTGGAGTTAGCGAAGTTCTTGGGGTGATAATGATGCTTGCAATGGTCGTTAGTATCATGGGCGGCGTATGGGTATTTTTGAACCCATATCTATCTGATTTCGAGGATAATACCAACTGGAACAAAGCAACTGGAATTGCTGATAGGATTGAAGATAGAATTGATGTTGTAGGAGATTCACCGAATGGAACTGGAATACGTCATAAATTATCCATGCAAAACTCCCTCCTTCAAGGTGTAAGTAATGTTGAGTTGTGGACAATTTCTGCGGACATGGTTTCAACCGACCAGATATCGATTCGTAGTATATCGGATAATTCGATAGGAATAAGTTCGATTAATGAAACCGCACGCAAAGTATCTATTACCACCAGTGAGTCATACTTTGAAGAATCATTCATAGCCTCACAAACTGAGTCTATTGTGACTTATGGTTTAATCACTTCAGGTTGGAAAATGATAACTGTATATGATAGTGAAGATAATCCTATTCACCGCAGTATTACTTATCCAATATCGGGATTGAAGATCATCACGACGCTCGAATCTGGCGAGCATGAAATAAATATTGCTAATAGTGCTAGAATCGAACATTTTCCCAACTCTCCATGGGAAATTAGTCGATATCCGAATATTCAATTTGATGAATT
>CEOP01052521.1_pt1 | contig 38217 bp, 30 predicted proteins | sample 361301 | NCBI WGS metagenome assembly CEOP01 (sample SAMEA2619548, study PRJEB7988) | marine metagenome | biome: marine biome (ENVO:00000447); feature: deep chlorophyll maximum layer (ENVO:xxxxxxxx); material: "saline water (ENVO:00002010), including plankton (ENVO:xxxxxxxx)" | depth 55 m
TCAAGCAGTGGGACAACGTCGGCAACCGTACCAACCGCAGCGAGCCCTACGCACTGAAGCAGCATTTCTCGTAAACGCGGCGTCACCTGCTTTGCTCCACATGATCGTGTGGCAATAGCCCATGCAAGTTTGAAAGCAACACCGGCCCCGCAAAGGTCCCCGAATGGGTATTCTGATCCAGGGAGTCGAGGGTGGACCAGAACATCTGCCGCAGGGAGGCGATCAGCAAAGTTGTGATGATCGGTGATAATTAATTCGAGGCCAATTTCACGTGCCACGTCAGCCTCAGCAACACTAGCGATACCACAATCGACGGTCACAACGAGTTCTGCACCGTCTTGTTTCAATCGTCGTAACGCATCTGAATTGAGGCCATAGCCTTCATCAAATCTGTCTGGCACATACCAGTGTGGTTCAACATGAATTGCTTTAAGGCAATGGCATAAAATTGCCGTCGATGACATGCCGTCTGCATCGTAGTCACCATAGATAACAATCTTTCGTCCAGCTTTTGCAGCAGCGAGAATACTGTCGGCGGCTTCTGCGATACCAAAAAGTTCTTCGGGTTCACGTAGGTTAGCCATTGAGGCATCAAGAAAGCCACGGACCTGCTTTGGGTCCGTGACACCTCGTGCGGCTAATAAGCGTGCAAGAATAGGGGATATTCCGGCAGACTTTTCCAGCGATGCAACCGTTGTCGGGTCGTGTGGTGCGATGTTCCAGCGTTTTGGCACGGTAGCCTCCCTGGCCAATAGCATTTCAGAAGTTCAGATTTTCTCAGTATAGCCGCTTCTTCACGAAACGTCGGTTATAGTGGCATGATCAGAAACTACTGACACTACGATTGCTTTTTGATTCTCATTTTTCGAGATATCGCAATGTCCTCAATTATTTCAAATTCTGGGAAAGGTAAAGAGCTTTCTCGCAGGCGAACAAAGCCACCTCGTGAGGAGTTAGGCAGAGGAGTGAATCTCTGTGAATACTGTACTGCGAAATGCTGTCGATACTTCACATTCCCATTAGAGAAGCCAACAACCAGGCAAGAATTTGATGCCTTGCGATGGTCCTTGCTCCATGAGCACGCCACCGCTTTTACTGAAGATGGAGAATGGTATATCTGTGTGCATACAGTTTGTAAGCACCTTCAGGAAGATAATCGTTGCGGTATCTATAATTCCCGCCCATCAATCTGTCGTGAATACACGACAGAACATTGTGAATATGAGGACGAGTGGGTGTATGACCAATATTTTGAAACCCCCGAGCAGGTTGTTGAATACATGGAGGCAGTGCTTGGCCCAGGTGGTGAAGATGTTGGTGATGGTAAAAAAAAGAAATATCGCCAGCGATCTATTCGAAGTCCAAAGCCAGCATTATTACAAATCCTATAGATTCAGCGTATGCTCGTATAAATAGTTGTTGTTCAGCAGTTACGAGAATGTTTTGAGGAGGCATCATTCTGTCACGAATCACACCACGAACGCTAAAAGGTTTTCGCGATCTACTGCCATCTCAGGCGCTCGCAAGGGAGCGTGTTCTTGAGATAGCTCGCCAGGTCTACCAGTCGTATGGCTTCTCACCGATTGAGACACCAGCTCTCGAGTATCTTGAGATTTTGACCGGTAAAGGAAGTGACGAAACGGATAAGCAACTTTATCGCTTCACCGATCATGGGAAGCGAGAGGTTGGCATGCGATTTGATCTCACTGTTCCCTTTGCACGTTTTGCTGCGCAACACATCTCGACACTCGGTACTCCATTCAAACGGTATCACATGGGCACAGTCTGGCGTGGTGAAAATACGCAGCGAGGTCGATATCGAGAATTCATGCAATGTGATTTTGATACGATTGGTACAACCAGCGCAATTTCAGATCTTGAAACAGTGTTGGTCGTGCATGACCTGTTAGCAGCGATTGGTATCGACAAGTTTACAATTCGCATTAACGACAGAAGAATTCTTTCAGGCATTCTCGAGGTGCTTGGGCTCACGAGCAAGACAACACATGTGCTTCGATGCCTGGATAAGACTGGGAAAATCCCTCGTGATACCTTAGCCAAGGAGCTTCAGGAACAGGGTGTTTCTGTGCCGTCTATCGATCGACTTCTTGGTCTTGGTGAACTTGCTGGATCGGCAACAGATGTTTTGAATGAACTTCAGGATTTGGTTGGCGAATCTGTCATCGGTACACGGGGGGTTGAAGCTGTTCGTGCACTTCTGAGCGGTTTATCTGAAGTTGGGGTTGGTGATGATCGCATCACACTTGATCCATCTATCGCAAGAGGTCTTGACTATTACACAGGCATCGTCCTCGAGAGCTTTCTTGATGAATTGCCCGATCTAGGAAGTGTCTGTTCCGGTGGCCGATATGACAACCTTGCAGAACTTTATACAAAACAATCTCTTCCAGGAGTTGGCGCATCACTTGGGATCGATCGCCTGCTGGCTGGCCTTGAAGAACTTGACAAACTGACGTCAGTCGAAACGCCAGCATCAATATTCCTGGTGTATTTCGATGAGTCCCATCTTGGTGATTACCTTCGGATTGCAGCGAGGCTTCGAGAGCACGGTCTGTCGGTCGATTTCTATCCAGAGCCCAAAAAGCTGGGGCAGCAACTCAAGTGGGCAGGCAAGAAGGGGTTTCAGAAGGGACTTGTAATAGGTAGTGAAGAATTCAAGTTGGGTACAGCGCAATTGAAAGATTTAGCTACTCAGCAATCAACGAACATTACGTGGCAAGGAGACTTGAACCTTCTGGCTGATGCCATCAAAAATGAACTCCGCAAGTAAAATTTGAATGCAAACGGTCAGTGCTTATTGTTTTTCAATAGCACGCAACCGTCTGACAACTTCAGTGGCATCGGCGGGGCGCTTGTCTCGTTCACTTGAGAGCAGTTGCATAATAAGATCAGCGAGATCTTGGGGTATGTCAGGAACAAGTGTATGAATGGTGGTTGGTTTGCCTCGAGAAATGGAGGCAAGAATGGAGACCATTGATTTTCCGTCAAACGGAAGCTTGCCGGAAATCATCTCATACAGAATAACCCCGAGCCCGAAGAGATCGCTTTTTGCATTTACTTCGTCAGTGCCAATACGCTCAGGAGACATGTAGGCGGGTGTGCCAATGACAGCATTGTCGATAGTTAATCGCCCTTCTTTATCTCCCGCTTCGTGAGCTAGGCCGAAGTCAATAATCTGGACATGTTGATTTGGGGATTCGAGGAGAATGTTGTCCGGCTTAATGTCGCGGTGGACAAGATCTTTTTCATGGGCTGCAGCAAGTCCTTCGCAGATTTCTCGCCCAATTCGTATAGCCTCGGGAATCGGGATCAGTCCACCGAGTTGTGTTCGATATTCAGAAAGATTGGGTCCATCAATATATTGCATAGCAATGTACGGAAGCTTGTTGTGTTCGCCGATCTGATAGATCGTCACGATTGATGGGTGATTAATTGATGCAGCAGTTTTGCTTTCATGAAGGAATCGCTTTTTCGAAACTTCGTCTTCAGCTCGGCTCGGATGCATGACCTTAATAGCAATGTCGCGATCGAGTTTGTTGTCAAAACCCCGGTAAACGTGTCCCATTCCACCGCGGCCAATTAAGCCCTTGATAGCGAAGTTGTCTATCGCCGAAGGGGTTGTTGAAGTGCTTGGCGGAGTCGAGTGCCAGTTTGTTGTTGGTGGTCTGAGCGACTCACCACTTTGTGGGTCAAAGGTAAGAGTTTCCGAGAGAGGTGAACTTGTTGAGTGCGTGTCGTTTGAGCCATCCTGAATCACAAGGCAACAGAAAGGGTCTCCTTTGTGCATGCAACTCGTCTCTTCAATGACAATGGTTTCACCGTAGTGGTCGGCAAGCCCTCGCGTAATGCCTTTCGCAAGTAGGCATAACTGACGGCCTGATGAGTAGACAAGGTGAAGTTCATTTGGTGAATGCCGTACGGTTTCAAGCACCGGTGGCTCAGCGCCAGGGTTTGCTGCCCGTACCATCTTGTGGATGATTTCCTCAGTGTTTTCTATGAGATCAAGTGTTCGCCACGTGGGATCAATATGTTGGCCAGCAACCTTGATCAGGTGAGGCGCGAGGAATTCACCGAATCGCTCAATGAGCGATGGTAATGGCTCCCCGCAGGTGTCAGCAATTTTCTGCAGAAGTTTGACAGCATCTTCGTCAGGGTACACCTCGTTTGGAAGATACCTGTTGTTACTTGCCGTAACCGTATCTCGAAGTTTGAGCCATGTGGTCTTGCCCGAAGTGGCTTCGTCAGCAAACTTCTGGATGTAGAAAAAGATAAGGCCGTGCACAAATAAATCTCAGTGTCATCGCCAACATATTTGTTGAGTATCAAAATATGTTTACGTAAATTAGTTTCGTTAAAAAATCGTAACATACTGAGGCACGATAAGAGAAGCCAGCAGCAGTCCCTTCAAGGATTTATAAATAAAACCGTTATGGTGACTGGCAGAGACGGTTGCGGTAGAGCAAAAGACCATGTGCAGCGTGGTAAAGAGCGCCACATTCAATATCGATATCTGCAGTCTGTTCAAGTGTGATTGCCAAACGGTCGGCTGCACGTAATACCCAGGGCTCACGAAGTCGCTCTGCAGGAAGCGCAACCGCAAGAAATTCAAATATATGTCCACTCGAACTAAGCTTTGCAAAAACATCAATAGACGAAGCAGGTCGCTCGAAAAATTGTGTGGAGAAACTGCCGTCTGCTTGCTGGAAGCGACGTGAAAGATCGATGCTTTCCAAGATTGTGTCCTCTGCCGCTTTCCATGGTTCGGGCAGTAATTCGGAGGCTTCTGGATGCCGACCCCGGTATATATTCACAGCGGTTGCCAATCCGTACAGGCGATGTGACCCACCACAGGCACTGGAGTACAGGTCAGTGTCAAGTTCCATCTCAATGACTCGTGAAAGGTTCCAGGTCTCTCCATTTGAGGCTTCCCATATTTCGTCTTCATGGAGATAGGTAGCGAATGCCATCAATGTCCATGTTGCTTCCTGGCCGGTATGAAGATCAGCCTGTGCTTGTCGCAGTAGATCATCGACGGTTGCTGATGTTTCACCAACAATAAGTGGTGTTTCGAGTGGAATGCCCTCGTTGCCGCACTGTGAAAGATACCCAAGCCACTGATCTTGGTGTCCTTGTCCGAGGGCGCTTCCCTCCTCCACGAGAGCAATAATTCCGTTCTCGCCGGGCCGCAGTTTCCATCCTTGCAGCGTGCCGCCTTCAAGTAAGTAGTCAAGTGCGGGCACGGTGACGGATTCATGAAGGACAGTAAACTGCTCACCAAATGCGAGTATCCCATGAACAATCTGCCAAGCTCCCTGAAGTTCTGTTGATAGTTGTCGTCCATCTTGAGTTTGCTTCAGTATATTTGTGATTCGTTTGCATAAATCATCTGGGTTAATCGTGGTGAACGTACCCCGATGAGTTGCCTCTTGTTCGCTCTTTCTGCATCCAGCAGAGCCTAGGTAGATGGCCAGGCCGATGACGAAGAGGACCAGACGGAGATGGTTTAATTTGAAAAACATAGTGCTGTTGAGGTGTTTCTCGCTTAGACGGCCCACACTACAGCATTGTTTCGCAGTCTGCCCGGTGCAAGTAGAAGTTCTTCATAGTGATCAAAAGAGCGATTTCCTCAGTCCTGCGGATGCACTTCATAGCTTGAGAAAGTGGTGCGCGGACACCCAATGATTGGTGTGGAACGTGAGCACAGTCCAGTAGGCCGTGGGTTCCATTGGCTTTTTGCTCTCGCTGCTACTGATTGAGCGAATAGAGAAGAATATTGAGTGCGATTTTTTCCGCATCCTCTCGGTCGTAGCCAGTGCATTCCATAGAATTCTGCTTTTCGAGCGCACAGGATATGTCGAAGGGCGAGAAGATGACTGCCCACCGATCACCCATACGAATGCCTTCTAATTGTGGCGGTACCTTTCGTTTCTCAGATGAAAGTGGCCCTCCTCCGGCAGCCGGTGCTCGCAGTGTTACTCGACGGAGGTCGAAGCCTCCATACGTAGATGCTGAAAAGAGAGGGTCATCATTCGGGATTGACTCAATAGTGTGGTCAGGGAGACCGGCGGAAAACTCCTTTCGGAAAGCATTGGTAAAAGGTTGAGACGCACAGACGCTATCAGCAAGTAGCGTTCCACCTCGTTCCAAAAAGTCTCGAAGGTTTTTTCGCTGTGCATCGTCAAATACAAATGCTTGTCTGCCATGCATGAAAAGCATGTGATGTTTAAAAATTGCTGGATCAATGAGGTCGAGTTTTGTTGGCGTGTCGTCGACGAGTATCCCAAGTTCTCGCGCAGCAGCTCTGAGAATGTTTGCAAGTGCTTTCGGGGCAGCATCACAAAGTCCACCATGTCGCAATTTTCCAATAGTCAGTTGGCCGCGGCCAATTGAATCTTGTTGCGTATCTTCCGGCTGGCTCCGGGCGAATAATTCGTCCTTCTTTTTTAATTCACGATTGGTTGCATAAGCGATGACATTTGCCCCGATTGCCAGCGCTGCATCAATTTGCTTACGGATGGGTTCATCAAATTCGTTGTATGAAGGACCGGCAAGCTCCCAAAGGCAAGACAGGCTTGGGAGACGTGGGGATTCATTCTCCGGTTTATTTAAGGGTGCATAGATCAGGCAGGTGCGGCATCCGTAGTCAACGCCGAGTAACGGGCGCTGAAAGTCTGGGGCAACAGTCTTCTCGGCGTACCACGCAGGATGTTCCGGTGGTAGGAGGCTCAGTTGGTGTTCGGGTTCAGGGAAAATCTCACTCACCAATTGGCGGAAAGATTTGTCAAAGGCTGCTCCTTCAGTACAGGTCGCCTCAGCAAAAATAAATCCACCTTGGTCAATATATTCCCGCAATCGGCGACCGGGTTCTTTACCAAGATCTAAGCCAGCGGTACCTCCGATCCAGAGAACTGGTGACTGAGCAAGGTCCTGCGTGTTCGCTTCCTGTGTGTTGAGAACATGCCACGAGAGGCCGGCTGGATAATCATCACGCCATCTTTTTTCTATAAATTCAACAAGATGGGAAATGTCATGTCCGTGCTGATTCCAGTCATTTCGAGGTCCGTGACGGCTTTTGGCAATGACAACTGGCCGACGACCCTTTGCAAGAAACAAAAGGGCAAAACTTGTCGCCACGACGGCATCCTCAGACCCCTTGCTTTGAAAGCTTCCCGAAAGAGGGTCTTGGGATGAGACAAACATTTTTGCCCCTTCCAAATACCAGTCATGATTACCGATGAATCGTCTGGCAGTAAATCGTCCTACTCTCTCCAATCCGTAGAGGTAGTACCGGAGCCATTGCTGCCCACCAGGTGGATTTCTCGTCACAGAGAAATTCTTGCCGAGCCACTGAAGTCCATTTTCAAGAGGTTTGGCCGAAGAGCCACCACCACAACATGAAATACTTGTTCCATTCACAAATGCGTCGGGCCGTTCGGTATGTTCTGCAGTTATCCACATGCTTGCAATTCCTGCGCAGGTCATGCTGCCAGTGCCGTTGCCACCCCCGGCGGTGTAACCCCATGAGCCATCTAGTCGCTGAGCAGCTTCCCAGTATTTCTGTGATAGCTTCCACACGTTGGGGTTTACCCGTACACCTGCTCGTTGGGCTTCATGTAATCCGAGAATTGCAAATTGGGAGTTCGAGTTGTCTGCGCCCGAACGGTTCGCTCCGTAAGACCAGCCTCCAGTCACTCCAGGGCCACTTGATTGACGATCTTCAAGCCATCTGGTATTTCGTTCGAGAATGGCTAGGTCCTGCTTCGGTGAAACCATCGCAAGGGCTTGTGTTTGAAGTGAAACCGAATAGGTGTCGGTAGGTGTCTGCTCCCTCAACCATGTAAGCGCCTTTTTCATTGCGGGCTTATCAGCATCGACGCCAGCGTTCGCGAGAGCAAGTACGACCAGTGCAGTTGCTCCTACGACAGTTTCATCTGTCCGCATCGCTGACTTCCATGTGCCGTTCGGGCTCTGCTGGCGTATAAGCCATTTTTTAGCTTGTTCTATCGCGTTGCTTATCTGCTCAGGCTGGAGTTCGTCAGCAGCAGAAAATGCAACTGGTGCGGACACGAGTTGAATGGCAGCAAGCAACGCAACGCATGAGATTTTCTTGTAACTGCTCAATAACACGTGATACATGGAGCCTTCCAGATAAGGGAGAGGTGCCTGTCTACTGAACCTGATTCTACGGCATTGTCATGGATAGAGACATGTCTCCCGTGCCTTCTTATCGCTGCGCCAACGTTTTTGTTTGCCTCTTGGTAGCACAAAGACCGATACTTTATGGAGAAGTGGTCAGGATTTTATCACTTCTGCCACCATGTCCATAATGATTCCCGTTAAGGAAGGAAACCGACTTCGTGTCGTCTGCTGGAAAACAAAAGTCACTGGATGATGTTCTGCAGGAATTTTCCCAGCATCGACTGCTCATGCAGGAGGAACTTCAAAAAATCATTGTCGGTCAAGAAGAAGTAATCGAGCAGTTGTTTGCTGCGATTTTCACTCGCGGCCACTGCTTGCTTGAAGGAGTGCCGGGTTTGGCGAAAACCCTTATGGTGTCAACGGTAGCAAGAATTCTGGATGTTGATTTCAAGCGAGTTCAGTTCACGCCTGATTTAATGCCTTCGGATATTACAGGGACGAACGTGCTCGATGAAGATGAGTCAGGTCGCCGTAATTTCAGGTTTGTCGAGGGGCCTATATTCACGAATGTTTTGCTCGCGGATGAAATTAATCGTACTCCACCGAAAACCCAGGCGGCTCTCCTGCAGGCGATGCAGGAGCGAGAGGTTTCCGTTGGTCAAGAAACATACTCGTTACCAGATCCGTTCTTTACAATCGCGACACAAAATCCAGTTGAGCAGGAAGGGACATATCCTCTTCCTGAAGCGCAGCTTGATCGATTTATGTTCAATATTAAAGTCGGGTATCCAACTGCAGACGAGGAAGAGCGGATATTGATGGCAACGACTCGACCAGAGCGTCCTGAAGTCAGAAAAGTGCTTTCTGGGAGAGCGATTACAAATATTCAAAAACTCGTTGCTGGTGTTGCCGTAAGTGAGTACATCATTAAGTACGTTGCTACGCTCGTCCGTTCGACTCGTCCAAAAGATCCTCAGTCTCCGAAGTATGTCTCAGAGTTAGTCGATTGGGGGGCAGGCCCGCGTGCTGGCCAGTTTTTAATACAAGGTGGCAAGGCAATGGCGGCGATGGATGGACGATTCAGCGTCTCTATCGATGACATTCGTCGGATTGCGGTGCCGGTGCTTAGGCATCGAATATCAACAAACTTTCAGGCTCAAGCAGAGGGCCTTACGAGTGAATCACTTGTTCAAAGATTGCTGCGAGAAGTTCCGGAACCCTCGGTTCCCCCGTTGGTGAAATGAGTGCTGCATGTCGCGCGCAGTAGAAGAATATCTCAAGCCAGATGTGGTTCAGCAGATTGCGAGGCTTGATCTGCGGGCCAAGTTTATCGTGAAAGGCTTTCTGCAGGGCCTTCACGCCAGTCCGTTTCAAGGATTTTCTGTCGAGTTTAGTGAGCACCGTCGGTATGCGGCCGGTGACGATCCGAAAGATATTGATTGGCTTGTCTATGCAAAGACTGATAAGCATTACATAAAAAAGTATGAAGCCGAGACAAACATTACAGGATATCTCGTAGTCGATACGAGTGGATCCATGGGGTACACCTATAGGCAGCAATTCACAAAACTGGACTATTCGATATCGCTGGCTTCAGCACTTTGCTGGCTGATGGTTCATCAGCAAGATCCCTGCGGTTTGATGGTTTTTGGTGAAAAAATTACCGCGAGCTTGCCAGCACGATCAAGGCGTAGCCAGATTTCAGAAGTCCTCTCCCTTTTGTCAAAGACTAAGGCTGCTGGTGCGTCTGAAATTTCTGCCAGTTTAGTACAGATCGGAGCAATGCTTCGTCATCGTTCACTGTTGATGATCTTTAGTGACTTGCTCGCGGAACCAGCAGCAATTCGTGACGCAATGCTTCGGCTTCGTCATCGAAATCATGACATTATATTATTTCATGTACTGGATGAAGCAGAGGTCCGATTTCCTTTTCAGGGAATGGTAGAACTTACAGATCCAGAAAGCAGCCAGAGCATGGTTGTTGATGCTGACGCTGCTCGTAGTGACTATGTGACTGGTGTCGAAGAGTTTCGTGATCACTACAGGCAAATTTGTCAGCAAGCGGGTATCGATTATGTGCCTCTTGATACAAGCATGCCGTTTGATGCTGCTCTCATGGAGTACTTAATTAATCGTCAGCAGCGAGCCTAGGCAAACACGCCCATTCTTCAGCGAGTACTATTGACACTATGGGCCTTTCTTTCCTGAACATTTTGTTGCTGAGTGGGATGGCGGTTGTCGCGATTCCTGTGCTGCTGCATCTTCTTATGCGACGGAAGCCCGTGCCGCACCGATTTCCGGCACTCCGGTTTCTACAAGCCCGATCTCAGGTAAAAAAGCGTCGGCTGAAACTGCAGCATTTGCTCCTCTTGTTGGTACGAGCCTTGGCCCTTTGCATGCTGGTTCTAGCACTCGCTCGACCGGTTCTTCGTGGTACCGGTTGGATTGTTGACCAGGAAGGACCAGTTGCTGTTGCATGCGTGGTGGATACCGCACCACGTATGTTGTTGCGACAAGAAAATCGTACGAGGCTCGATGAGGTTCAAGATATTGCCTCAAAGCTGTTTGAAAAGCTTCCACCAGAGAGCAAAATTGCGATTGTTGACACCGGTGACGGAGGAGTGAGTTTTTCACCATCTGCAGTTGTTGCAGCAAATAGGATTGAACGACTGAGAGCTGGTGCGTCCTCGGTCAATCTGGCGACAGCCATGAATGATGCAGTGCGCCTGCTTGAGAGTTCAGACATAGGGCGAAGAGAGCTCTATGTGTTTACGGATCTATCTCATGGTGGTTGGGAGCAGCCAGTGCAAGCCGACTGGGATACGCTCCACCCTAGTGTCAATCTTGTTTTTATTGACGTATCAGCAACGCATCCTCAGGATTTTATGCTCGAAAGTCTGGAGCTTTCTGCTGAGCGTCTTACTGTCGGTAGTCCACTCAATGTTTCGGTTACAACGCGACGGGTAGGTCCAGAGTCTGCCCGTTCAGTTGCTGTTGAGTTTCAGGATCAGGAAGGCGGCTTTGTTCGCCGGGGAGAAAAGCCCGTTGTCTGGAAAGACGGAGAAGAGCAAGAAGTACGTTTTGAAATTAATGGCTTAGAGCCTGGCGTCCACCAAGGACGAGTGCTTATTGAGGGAGGAGATGGACTGCCTGCAGATGATTCAATTGAATTCACTGTCGATGTCGGTCCACCAACACGAGTGTTGGTGGCTTCTCCAGAACCAGTTGGAACAACTGGCCTTATTTTTGTCGAAGCAGTAGCACCCTTTCCTCTTGTGAGTGCTGGACGCAGTAAGTTTACCGTCACGCTGGACTCCTTTGATCATCTAGAGAATGCATCATGGTCTGATTTTCGTAGCATCGTTCTGATTGATCCTCCACCACTCCCTCCGCGTACATGGGAAATGCTCCATGAGTGGATTAGTAAGGGAGGCGGGCTTGTTGTTTGGCTGGGGCCTTCAGCTGGCAAACCGGTCGATTTTAGTTCAACTGAAAGTGAGTCTGTCCTCGGCGGTCAAATCAAACGCGTATGGAGGTCCCCAGACCGTTCAAATTATTTTGCCCCTTCCTCGCTGGATCATCCTGTTCTGGCAGCTTTTCGTCGCGTCGGAGATTCGGTGCCATGGCAGGATTTTCCTGTGTTTCGTCACTGGGAGTTTCAGCCGACTTCAGAAAATGATGATGTAGAGTCGTCAGCTGCGATAGCTCTCGCAAGTTACCGGAACGGCTTACCTGCACTTTTTGAACGGATTTTGGGCAAGGGGAGAGTTGTGATTGTCACGACCCCAGTATCTCAGTCAGCAGATGATCCGCAGGCCTGGAATCAACTTGCCACGGGGTTTGAGCCGTGGCCATTTGTAATGCTCGCGAATGAGATTTTGGAATACGTTGTGGAAACTCCAGATTCTCTGAATATCAAGTCAGGTGAAGTTGCTAGGCTCCGCCTTCAACGCCATGACTTGCCAACGGCTACAGTTCGAACACCACTTGGAGACACGTTTCCAGTAGCCATTGATCAGCAGCAAGGAGCTATTGCTGTGTCTGCGACTCGGCAGCCCGGTAATTACCGAATTCGCTCCGGCGGAAAAACAGGCGGATTCGTAAAAGGATTCAGTGCACGGTTACCTAAATCATCGACTGATTTTTCACGGCTCAAAGATGATGAACTGCCGCTCATGCTTGGTGTTGATCGCCGTATTGTGCTCGACACTGAGAGCCTCGATCGTGATGTCATGAATTACAGGGTCGGGGCAGAGTTGTCCGGTTGGTTTTTTCTATTAGCCGCAGGCTTGCTTGCCTTGGATTGGTGGATGTCGAATAGGTTTTATGCGCCTCGTGAAGGGGCAGAACCTGAAGCAGGTGCGGCAGAGATATTTGCAGAGAGTATTCAGGCGGATGGAGACGCTGGGGACATACCTCCTCCACCAGTTCCATTATCGAAATCGAATGAAGAAAGCATGCCTCCTCCCCTACCTACAGGGATTGGTACTGAGACGGAGCATTCATCATGACCCTGAATGGTCTACTTACTACAACATCAATTCATTTTGATCCAACAGGTACATGGTTGGGTATTACATTATTGACTGGTGCCTTTGCCGGCCTCTTGTTTTTCTTGGCTCCTGATAAGAGCCGTTTGTCATCAGGCCGACGGCTGGCCCTGGTTTCATTACGAACAGCTGCATTTCTAGTGCTTTTGTTCTGCATGATGAAGCCAAGTATTGTTGCGATAAGACGGCTTCAGCAGCCTGCTACTGTGCTCGTGTTAGCAGATTCATCCGAGAGCATGAATGTGGCGGATGGTCTCAATGGAAAGACGCGGTGGGAGTATCTTAGAGAGACGCTGCGGTCCGCGATGGAGTCCACAGAAGAAGAAATTAAGAACGAAAGCATGCTCGTCCGGGCATGGGTTTTTGATCGTGAAGCAAGAGAAGCTTCTTTAGATACCGATACACTTGACATTGGTGAATGGAAACGACATCCGTCTTCTGACGAAACAGCAATTGGTTCGGCAATGGAATCGGCTATACGTGCAGTAGGTGAACAACCGCTGAGCGCGGTTGTTTTGCTTAGCGATGGAGGTCAGCACGCCTATCCGCCGAATGATTTACCACCTCAGTCCGAGTCACGTCGTTTGGGGGAACGCGGTGTTCCGCTTTGGGCGATTACATACGGTCAGTCCCGAGGTGCAGCGCAGGCACGAGATGCATCAGTAATCGGGTTAACAGTTCCCGATAAAGTCTTTCTTGGAAATACAGTTGAGGTTATTGGTCGAGTTCGGCTAGAAGGCCTTGCCGACCGTGAAACAACGGTGCGATTGTTGGTTGAGCAGGCAGATGGTGAGTTGGCTGAGGTTGCGAGACGTACAGTTAAGCCCGCCGAAAGCACCACAGAAGAATCAGTTCGTTTTGACTGGACGGCCGATTCATTAGGTGAACGAAAACTCGTTCTAGCGATCGACTCGGTAGCAGGTGAAATTGTTCTCACAAATAATATTGTCTCAACCTTTGTTGAAGTGATTGACGGAGGTTTGCGAGTCCTTTATCTCGAGGGAAGTCCACGTGTGGAGCAAAGATTTCTACGTCGAGCACTATCTAGCAGTCCAGACATACAGATAGATTTCCAGTGGATCGATTCCGTTAATAGAAGTCGCTGGCCGATCAGTCTCAAGCAAGAACTGTCACGTGATTACAAGGTTTTTCTCATAGGAGATCTCGATGTTGATGCCATAAGCCCAAAAGATCTCGAGAAGATTCGTGTTCTGGTAGAGAATGGAGCCAGCATTGGATTTCTGGGTGGCTTTCATTCGTTCGAAGCTGGTGGTTGGGGAAGTTCATCACTGGGAAGATTGTTGCCTTATGCTCGGGATCCCCTTTCTCGTCAACGCTTTGATGAGCCCATTCGAAAAGATCTCCATGCAAAGGGACCCATCAGGATTGTTCCTGATGAACAATTTGGAGGTGTTTCTATTCTACGCCTGGGTCAAACCAGAGAAGAATCAGATGAAGCCTGGAAAGGTTTGCCAACGCTGGATGGAGCAAATCGCTTGCCTCGACTTTTGCCGGTAGCGAAAACATTAGCTGCTACCGAGACAGGGCTTCCGCTTTTAGTTGCTCGCGAATATGGATTGGGTCGGGTGCTTGTCTTTGCAGTGGACTCTACATGGAGATGGGCGATGGAGGGCTCCGCAGGATCATATAAACGATTTTGGCGACAATTTGTGCTGTGGTTAGCGCGCCGAGATGACTTTGACGGGGAAAGGCTCTGGTTGAAACTTGCGCGCCGTCGAATTTCCGTAGGAAGTCCATTAGTTTTCGATGCGGGCCTAACACTTCCTGATGGAACGCTTGTTCAAGGTAGTTCTCTATCTGCTACTGTCATTGATCCAGCAGGAAATTCACGATATGTCCGCCTTTCAAAAAATAGTGAATCTTTTTCAGGGACAATAGCGGGATGCACTGAACCAGGAGACTGGCGAGTGGTCGTAAAAGCAGATCGCCAGGGAGGAGAGGCTGCTGCGAGATTTGTTGTGTACAGACAAGATTTGGAACTCGCAAATCCACGTGCCAATACATTACTCATGCAGCAGATTGCGAGTGCGACTGATGGAGGAGTCAGGCTTCCAGAAGATCTCCCCAGTATCTTCAAAGAAATTGGTCAAGCTCCACCAGTCTTTACAACGAGTGAAGAGTGGTCGGCATCACTCTGGGATAATTGGATCATAATCTTGATGTTCGCAGGGTGTCTCTGCACCGAATGGTTTTTTCGAAAGCGCTGGGGGCTCGTTTGATACGGACTTGCCAGGTTGCGTTCAAAATTCCCATGTAATTAGGCCTTGTTTCTTCAGACAATGCTTTGGCACGCGTGCTTTTCATATTTGGTTTCCACGTCAGTCTTGCTACGGTCTGGGCTAAACCACTTTTGTCGTGGGAATATACAAGCTTTCAAGCTAGGAGGTCGGCTTTGCAAAAGCGACGACCGATTCGTAATAAGCTACTTGTGGTCGGGCTCCTTGTTGGCTTTACAGTAACACTCCTATCAGCCAGTAGTTTTCTTGGTGTGTATTCATATAGAAGGTTAGTGAAGGCACTCAGTAGTCGGGCGAGTGAATTGCCTCAAGCAAGCCGCTTGGCATCACGAGTTGGGCAATTGCGACTATCACATTCACGTGCAATGGCGGCCGTCGATCTCGGCCTTTGGACTGAGACATCAAAAGAAAATGAACCACGGATCGATTTGCTTCAATCTGGAGAACCAACTTTCCAAGGGCAGGAAAATAGGACGGCTACTGAATCAAGCCTCATCAACGACGAGATGCAGCTTCCAGCGACATCAGACAGTTCGTTTCTTCAACAAATTTCTGAGACAGGCGCTGCGTTGCAAGATTATTGCCAAGAGCTTACGGCAGGAGAGTTGGATGAGCAGCCCTTTGGAGATCGCAGCCATGAGAGAGATATAGCACGCAGGATAGCTTCTGAGCTTAAAGCTATATGGCAGCTAGCCCAGGAAGCAGTCACATCAAAACAGCGGGTATCCAAGCAAACGTCATCAGACCTCGTCGATGAACAGTTGGTAAAACTAACCTCTATTGGATCTCACCTGGATACACTCGCAGTTTTATCAGCAAAGCTGCCAACTTTTTTGCAATCCCGTATGCATGATTTAGCACACGAGGTACGTGGTCGATACCGCACGTTGATTATTACGACGTGGGCAGCTGCGATTGCTGCCGTACTCTTGCTCGCTGGGTTAGGAGTTCTTACATACTCATGGGTATTTCGTCCATTACGGCATCTTGGGCACGGATCACGAAGGATTGCAGGTGGAGATTTTGGCTACCGTATCCATCTCGATACGTGCGACGAAATGGCCGAGTTAGGGCAGGCACTCAATGACATGACAACTCGTTTTCAGGAAATTAGAGACGACCTTGATCATCAGGTTCAACTAAGAACGAAGGAAGTGATTCGAAGCGAACAGTTGGCGAGTGTCGGGTTTTTGGCAGCTGGAGTCGCCCACGAAATTAACAACCCACTCGCTTCTATTGCAATGTGTGCGGAGTCACTTGAATCTCGGATTGGTAACGACGTTGATGCAGTAGCTTCGCGGTATATTCAGCTCATTCAGAGTGAAGCATTTCGGTGTAAAGGAATCACGGAAAAACTACTCGATTTCTCTCGTGTGGGAGAAGTTCGAAGGCAGGTGACTGCCCTTGGTGCACTGACGCATGACGTTGTTGATATGCTTCAGCATGTAGGAAGGTTTGCTCAGAAAACTGTAACGATTTTTGATGGACCGGATGTCCTCGTCATGGCCAATCCACAAGAAATGAAGCAAGTAATCCTGAATTTGCTCGTTAATGCACTTGATTCAATCGATGAAGCTGGTGAAGTCGAGCTAACAGTCAAGCGTGATGGGGACGAAGCCAGGCTGGTCCTTACTGATAACGGATGTGGCATGACTGAGGAGGTGCTTCAGAACCTTTTCGAGCCATTCTTTACGAGCCGTGCGTCAAAAAAAGGAACTGGGCTTGGTCTCTCGATCGCCCACCGAATTATCACCGACCATGATGGCCGGATTGAAGTAAAGAGTAATGGGCCTGGGTGTGGTGCAATGTTTTCGGTCATTCTTCCGGTCGCGAGTATCACAAGTCAGAGTCTGGAAAAAAGAGAAGAGCAAGTCGTGGCAGAACAAAATAAGGTATCTAGCAGGGAGAAAAAACGTGCCCATCATGCAGCATGACAAAGAATCAAATGATTTGTCGTCAGGTCGATCGCTACGCGTGTTGTTTGCTGATGACGAGCCATCTATTCAGGAACTCATGAGATTGGAATTGCCACGTTTTGGGCATGAGGTAACCATTTGTCCAGATGGGGTGACCGCACTGACAGTTCTTGATCAAAGTGAATTCGATTGTGTTATTGTTGATCTCGATATGCCTGGAGCAGGTGGTCTTGATGTTATTCGGCGAGTTCGTGAAATTGCTCCAGACACCGAAAGTGTGATCATAACCGGAAAGTCTTCTCTTGAGACGGCTGTAGCTGGTTTGCGGCAAGGAGTCTTTGACTATCTTACGAAGCCTTGCAAATTGGTAGAAATCGAGGCGGTACTTCAGCGAGTTCGAACGAAGCGAGCAATGACCCTTCGAATGCGTTCACTTGAGCGACGCGTCAGGCAGGCCGAAGGTCGCATGCAACTTGTTGGTAAGTCGTCAGTCATTGATCAGATGCAATCGCTTGTGGCAAAAGTAGCTGCCAGCGAGGCGACCGTGTTGGTTCGAGGTGAAACGGGTACCGGTAAAGAGCTTGTTGCCCGATCTATTCACGAATTAAGTCATCGGGTTGATGGACCACTTGTAACAGTGAATTGCGGTGGTCTCCCTGAACAACTTGTTGAAAGTGAATTATTTGGGCATCGTCGAGGAGCTTTTACCGGAGCGAGTGAACATCGAGCAGGCCTTTTTGAAGTAGCCAACGGCGGCACTTTGTTTTTAGATGAGGTCGGAGAATTACCTCCAGCGCTACAATCACGACTTCTTAGAGTGCTTGAGTCAGGGGAAATTCGTCGGGTAGGGGACAATCATCCAATTACTGTCGATGTCCGAGTAGTCTGTGCGACACATCGCTCTCTTGAGGAAATGGTGTTCGCAGGTAGCTTCCGAGAAGATCTCTTGTTCCGGCTCAACACATTTGAAATTAGAGTCCCAGCACTTCGGGAACACATGAGTGACTTGCTGTTGTTGATCAAACATTTCATAGAACAAAAACAACAAAGCGTGCCAGAAGGAATCCAACTGATAACAGATGAGGCCGTCGAGATTATGCAGACATATGATTGGCCTGGAAATGTTCGAGAGCTTGCCAACTGTATTGAGCATGCACTGGTTCTTTGTGACGAGTTACCAATTCATCTAGAACACCTCCCGCTCAGGATACAGGGTGCCGAGAGGAAAGCAGCTTATGCCAGCCCAGGGAGTAGTCCTAGCGGAACGAATAGTTCGGAGTCAGTCGCTCATGAAAAGAGCGAAGCTTCGAAAATGCCTCGGAGCCTCAAGCAGATGGAAATGCAGGCGATTCTTGATGGGCTTGGTAGAAACAATGGGAACAAGTCAAGAACTGCCGAGCAACTTGGTATCAGTTTAAAAACTCTTTACAACAAACTGAACCAAATTGAGAGTACCGAAACAAATCCTGAGGCAGCGTAACTGCAAGATATGAGTGCCCAGCGGTGAGACTCATGTTTTCCTGACGACTCCGGCAAGTACTCCAAGAACCTTGGCTGAATCTACATAAATTGGTTTCATAGAGTCATTTGCCGGTTGTAGGCGAATTCGGTTACGTTCGGGATACCATTGTTTGAGAGTAGCCTCACCGTCTTCTGTCTGGGCAACAACAATATCTCCATGTCGTGCTGTTTGACGCCTTTCAATAATCACCCAGTCGCCATCAGCAATCTGAGCGTCAATCATTGAGTCTCCCATGACCTTGAGTACAAAGTGATCTTCTCGGTCAAAAAGTTCAGCAAAATCAAATCGTTCTTTTTGTTCTTCAGCAGTTCTGAGAGTGCCAGCAGCAACCCATCCAGCCATTGGCATGCCTCGACTATGAGGCGATTCAGTGACTAGTTCGATTGCCCGAGACATGTTGCGGCCTCTCGTTATAAGCCTTTTTTTCTCTAGTGCCTTGAGGTGACAGACAACACCATTTGGTGAGCGTATAGAAAATGCCTCTCCGATTTCACGTACCGTTGGACCAAAACCTCGGGAGTAAATCTTGTCACGAATAAACTCATAGATTTCCATCTGCCGTGCAGTTGGCATGTCTGCGGAATCCTGACTTTCTTCTCCAGGCTGAAGTAATTGGGAGAGTTCTGAGGCTGGACGTTTCGCTGTAGTATGTGCACGTGCGCGAGTTGATCCGGATGCTTTTCCGGGTGTCCGGGGAGACTTCCCTGATCTTTTATTTTGAGGCGATTCTTTTGTAGATCGTGACATGACCTGCGCTCTTTCAGTACACAGCAAACAAACTACCTAAACATATATATCCTACTATACGGAAGTACATTGTCAAGGTCGTTTTGCGTGTTTGCCTAATCTCTTCAATCACCTCATTGCCGAGAGAGTCACTACACTATTCATTGAAGGCGGTGTACGTCGTGAGTGAGGTACAGCGACCTGCTTTTTCCAACATTCAGGAGAGACGATGAACACTCTTTACGTGGTTCAGAAACTCGGGCCTTTTCGCTGCTGGCAATCAAAGCTTTGTATTTCCGTAATGACTTTCTGTTTTATTTCTCAACTGGCTGAAATGGGCGGGAGAAATATATTTGCTGCGGAAAACGGAATCATTGCCGGAATTAGGCTCTCCGGGTCCCTACCAGATGGTGTTGGCCAAGAAGGACTACTCGGCGATGTGTCCCCGCAATTGAGTCGCTTCTTGCAGCGACTGGAAAAGGCAGCGAAAGATGAAAGCGTACGTGGAGTACTTCTCTCGATTCAATCTCCGCAGCTTGGCCGTGCCCGAGTGTCGGAGTTACGAGACTCCATTCAGCATATTCGCGCGGCAGGGAAGCCGATTGTGGCACATCTCATTAGCGGAGAGCCACTTGACTATAGCGTTGCTGCAGCGTGCGACAGAATTGTGATGCCACCTGCCGCGACACTTGCAATTACCGGTGTTCGAACGGAAGTGACATTCTACAAAGGACTGCTTGATCGACTTGGTATTCAGGCAGAGATTTTACAGGTCGGTGAATTTAAAGGTGCCGGTGAGCCGCTTACTCGAGATTCAATGAGTCCTCAGTTGCGGAAACAATACGAGGTGTTTGTTGGTGATCTCTTTGAACAGATGGTGGAGCAGATCTCTGAAGATCGAGATCTTAAGAAGAAAAAAGTTCGAGAATTGATTGATGTTGGTGTTTTTACACCAGACCAGGCAGTGCAGTCATTGCTCATAGACGGCATTGCCTATGAAGATGAAGTGTTAAGTAGTCTTTCTGGTCGTTCTTCTGATTCAGAAATTGAGTTCAAACGTGATTATGGAAAGCGGGACGTCGATACAGATTTTTCAGGATTTACCGGACTCATGAAGCTAGTAGACGTTCTTTCGGGAGCTGAAAAAAAATCACAAAAGAAAGCATCAAAACGGATAGCCATCATTCATGTTCAAGGCGAAATCGTGGATGGCAGAGGGAGTGTTGGTATGTTTGGTGGAAGTGCCGCTGGTTCTGAAACCATTACAAAGGCTATACGACAGGCAACAGAAGATACATCGGTAGCTGCCCTTGTGATGAGAATTAACTCACCTGGTGGATCAGCCCTTGCCAGTGATCTTATTTGGAGAGAACTCGATCGTTGCAATAAGCCTATCGTTGCCAGCCTCTCTGACACCGCCGCGAGTGGTGGTTACTATATCGCCGTAGGGGCAGATGAAATTGTGGCAGCTCCAGGAACACTGACAGGTTCAATCGGAGTTGTTGGTGGGAAAATTGCAATTGGCGATGCGCTTGATCGATACGGCATTCATACCGATGTCGTCAGCCGTGGTCGTAACGCAGGATGGCTTTCTTCTCAGCAACCGTTTACGGCAAGTGAGAAAGACGCGTTTCGAGCTACTATGGAGGACATATATCGCCTCTTCACATCAAAAGTAGCGCAGGGAAGACAGCTCGATCGGGAACATCTTGATACGCTTGCTGAAGGGCGGGTGTTTACGGGTCGGATGGCTCAGGCTGCCGGACTTGTCGATATGCTTGGAACCCTCGAAGACGCGGTTCTCAGAGCCGGGCAACTCGCGAAGATTCCAGATCCGGTGGCAGCAGAACGTCTGTTGCTACCAAAGCCACGTGGTTTATTTGATGAATTCCTCGGTGTTAGTGGAATTCATCAACCATATCCTCACGAAGCACAGACGTCAGAAGCCATTGCCATTCGAATTTTTAAGCTTTTTGGTCAATCCGGCGTGAATGATGCACTGGTTACCAGGCTGTCCAGTAAGTTCCGTCTGCTCAGTCTGGTTGCGTCGGGGCAGCCGCTCATGCTGCTTCCAGCAGTTGTCGAGATTCGCTAGACAGCGCTTTGTTTGGCAGGCTCCTCCTGCGATCGGCTGGAAGCCAGACTACCAAGCAAAGTGAGCAAAAGCCTTATTGGCATCTGCCATACGGTGGACGTTTTCTCGCCGAGTGATCGCAGCACCTTCGCGTTTATAAGCCGCTATGACTTCTTCCGCTAATTTCTGATAGGTCGGTCGACCTTTCTTTTCGCGAACGGCCAATAAAATCCAACGTATGGCCAAAGACTGCTGACGACTTCTGTTTACCTGCATGGGTACTTGGTAAGCAGCACCACCAACTCGTTTTGATCGCACTTCGACAGCAGGCTTTACGTTCTCAACTGCACGCGTGAAGACCTCGATTGGTTCAGCATCATTGATCTTTTCACCAACTACATCCATAGCCTTGTAAAAGATTTGCTGCGACACACTTTTCTTGCCATCAAGCATCAGGCAGTTGATGAATTTACTTGCAAGTAGTGACTGGAATTTTGGATCCGGCCTGAGTTGCGTGCGGCTGGCAGTAATACTTCCCATGAACTGATTTTCCTCAAATAAAAACTAAGTGTATTGGTACGTCATCTAGTCGCGTTTTGCACCGTAGAGACTTCGAGATTGCTTGCGACCCTGCACGCCAAGGGTATCGAGTGCACCACGGATCACGTGGTACCGAACGCCTGGAAGGTCACGAACACGACCACCACGGATGAGAACAATTGAATGTTCCTGAAGGTTGTGCCCTTCGCCGGGGATGTAGACCGTAACTTCTTTCTGGTTCGATAAACGGACACGGGCAATTTTCCGTAAAGCAGAATTAGGCTTCTTCGGAGTCATCGTTCGAACTTGCAGGCAGACTCCGCGTTTTTGTGGGCATCTATCGAGCACCGGTGATTTCGAAAACCGGCGTTTCGGTCGTCGACGGCTACGGACAAGTTGGCTGATCGTGGGCATGGAGCGTTTCGTAAATTGAGTTTTGTTTTATTTTCTGTGGACAACGACATCATCAAGGTGAGAAACTCGAAATGTCCGATTCTTATAGCTGTAAGAATCATGTCCACAGAGGGAATAAGGTAGCTAAAAAAAGGACGTAGAGGAAGCGGCCTCAAGAAAATGGCGGCAAAATACCTGTCTGAGGAAGCCGTGCATTGCAGGTCATGCATTTGCAGGTGTCAGGATTTCACCACGACACCCAGCCAGGCTATCTCCGTGCCACTGCTGCCAAGGATCTCTCCATGCAGTTTTTCGAGCCGCTGAAAAGCCAGTATTCACGAGGTGCCTCCCCAAAAGTGCCATGAAAGTGGGTCGCCAGATGCCTCCCTGAAGAAATGTTGGCGGGATGTACGTTGAAGCTTCATGGCAAAAACTTTTGGTGCCAAGAAGCACAATTGAACCTCGTCGCATTCCGAGGCCCGTATGAGGTCCGGGCTGTCCGGCAACGAGGATCGTGCCAGCCAGAAGTTCAAAGCCTGTTGCATCCCCTGCGTTTCCTCCAATGGCGAGGAGTCCTCTCCGCATCCTGCTGCCGGCCAGTGCGCCCACAGAGCCATCAATGATCACACGGCCGCCAGTCATGCCCTGGCGATCGCCAGGAAGAGATCCAACAGCATTGTTTGCCGCATCACCGTGAACATGAATTTCGCCTCCTTCCATTCCACACGCAAACCAATCAGCTACCGATCCTTTGATAAGAAGTTTCCCTCCCCTCATCTGCTCTCCTGAATGCCGACCGACATTCCCCTGAACAATAATTGTTCCTGATTGCATGCCTGCCCCAAGAAAATGAACCCGTGAGAAGTCACCGCTGCATTCAATCTGTTTATCTTCTGGATTTCCATCGACGTGAAAGAAGTCACAAAGTCGTGCTGGCCGATTGTCACAAAGGACCGGCAGTTGCTTGATGTCAGCAAGACTTTGTGTTGCTACAAATTCAGGAAGGAGACCCTGAACAGACAAAGATTGATACAGCACTTCGTGATCTGACAAGTCAGTTCGAATAGTGAGAAGAAGAGACATGGCAAATGATTGAGAAAAGCGGTTTGAAAAATACTCTCGAACATGTTCTCGAGATAGTAATGGCACTAAGTATCATGGAAACACAATGAAGGCAAAATATGGCAGAGTCACGTAGCCACGGCTACGCGTAGCTGGATCAAAAGTACACTGTCCCCAAAAATGAAAAGTATTGGCTTTTTGACATTCGTCAGGCACATCCGTCGAGCCCAGTTCGAGAGTTTTTGGCTTGACCTTACGGGTTGCGCGAGTCTTGTCGTCCGGCTGAGTTCAATTCTGGTCAGATTTACGCCGAGTGTCGGCTTTCTGCGTTGTTTCTCTCACAACAAACTTTATACTCCTTCACGTTGATTTGATGTGGTTTTTGATCACAAATGAGACATTGATCAGTTTCCAGAAATGGTAGGGCTATGCGATTCACGCTTCTTGATCGAATTGTTGAGGTTGAGCCAGGGAAGAGTATTACCGCAGTGAAGGCGGTATCGTTGTCGGAGGAATATCTCGCCGACCATTTCCCAAGGTTCCCTGTTCTTCCCGGTGTTTTTATGTTGGAGGCGATGACGCAGGCAGCTGCTTGGACGATCCGTCTGGGAGAGGATTTTGCGAACAGCATTGTTGTGCTGCGTACAGCCCGTAACGTGAAATACGGTGACTTTGTGGAACCTGGAAAAGTACTCACTGTCCATGCGGAGGTGCTGTCTCAGGATTCTCATCGTACAAAAGTGAAAGCAAGCGGGATGGTAGGTGAGCGAACAAGTTTAACGGCTCGGTTAGAGCTTGAACGCTACAACCTCGCGGATAAGCGTCCGTATGGTGATGCAATGGATGTCCGTGTACGGTCGGAAATGCGACGTTTATGGACGGTTCTGAATCCAGGGAAACGAGGCCCTTCCGGGGCAGGGCAGATGGTCTATGGCATCTCGCCGGAAATTTCCTCTCCGTCAAGCGCTCTCTGAGGTAAAAGCCCGACTTTTGGGGAATCCAGAGAAGCCTACAATCGCTCGTTTTTGCTTAGATTGCCTGTTCAAAGTGCTGAATCTGATGATTGTGACGCTTTTGCCAGCCAAGAATTCAATTACTCGGCTTTCCATCTAAGATGGTCGAGATTACAACCTACGATGGCGAACGAGTTTTCCAATCTTACGTAAAGGTGTGATGTCGATGCCGTCTCGAGATGAAATTTTTGAAAAAGTACAGGCTGCCCTCGTTGATGCTTTAGGGGTAGATGATGATGAAGTGACTCCAGAAGCGACAATGGTCGGTGATCTTGGCGCAGAGTCAATCGATTTTCTTGATATCGTCTTCCGGTTAGAAAAGGCTTTCGGTATCAAGATTCCGAGAAGCGAACTGTTCCCAGAAGATGTTTTGTCCAGCACGGAATTTGTCGTTGATGGCAAGTTAAATGATGCTGGCATTGCAGCGCTCAAGGAACGAATGCCATTTGTTGATCTAGCCAAGTTTGAGGCGAACCCGAGTGTTCAGAATTTCCCAAATATTCTCACTGTCGAGGACATGGTTCGCTACGTGCAGAGTAAACTTGGCGGTTGATTCGACGTGCGATGCTTGTAGTGTTTTGGGTCGAAGTGAGTCTCGCTGTATGCTAAACGGAGTAAAACTGCGCCATGCGTTGGTTCTGGATCGATCGTTTTAATGAATTTGTTCGTGGTAAACAGGCGACAGCCGTAAAGAACGTCTCTCTTGCAGAGGAACATCTTCATGATCATTTTCCGGGTGCTGCCCTGATGCCAAATTCTTTGGTCGTTGAGGGAATGGCACAAACTGCTGGTCTGCTCATTGCAGATGCTTTGGAATTTAACCGTCGGGTTGTTCTTGCAAAGGTTGCAAAAGCAGAGTTTCAGTATGACGCCGTCCCTGGCGACTCGATTCTTTTCCGTGCAGTAATCGATGAACTCAAGCCAACAGGCTCTCTCGCTAGTGTCGAAAGTGTGATCGTTGATGAGAAGGGTGAGGAGCGACCTCAGGGCAAAGCAGAATTATTTTTTGCACACCTTGAGCCTGGTGAAGGTGTGCCCAAACTGTTCGAGCCAGAGGAGTTGCTGAAATGGCTTGATCACATGCACATCTATGATATTGGCCAAGATGAGGCCGGAAATCCACTATCAAGGCCAGACTGGTAGGCCTTTGGGCCGGATGACGTTATCGTATTAGACAAGATGTTCTGGCGTTAGGTCGGAACGTCTTTCCGGACTCTGAAAGCATGGAGGAGCTGCAATGGTGGCTGGTCGACGACGAGTTGTAATCACTGGAATGGGATGCGTTACGCCTCTGGGCGTGACAGTCGAAGAACTTTGGGGAAACCTGAAGGAGGGTCGTTCTGGTGTTGCTGCTACCACGGTTTTTGATGCAACACGGTTTCCGACCAAAATCGCAGCTGAGGTAAAGAACTGGTCTGTATGTGATGAAGGTCAGACTGAGGACCGGTGGCGTCACTGTGGTCGGCATACGAAATTTGCTGTTGGTGCAGCCTCACAAGCAATGAAGCACGCAGGGTTCCCTCAGGGGCTCTCATCAGCACCGGAGCGACTAGGCATCTATCTTGGCAGTGGAGAAGGTCAGCAAGATTTCGATTCCTTTACAAAGATGATGATGGTTTCTATTGAGGGTGACGCCCTTGACGTCGCCAAATTCACAAAACTTGGGCTCGAGACTCTTCATCCACGAACAGAAGTAGAGCAAGAGCCGAATATGCCAGCAGGACATTTAGCTGCTTTATTTGATGCCCAGGGCCCGAATTTGAATTGCCTTACTGCATGTGCTGCTTCAAGTCAGGCAATTGGTGAAGCAACCGAACTTGTCCGTCGCGGGGATGCTGATGTGATGCTCTCGGGCGGAACGCACAGTATGATCCACCCGTTTGGTGTCACTGGCTTTAATCTTTTGACAGCATTGTCGACTCGTAATGATGAACCAACGAAGGCATCACGACCATTTGACAATGAACGTGACGGGTTTGTTCTTGGAGAAGGTGCGGCAATGGTTGTACTGGAAGAACTTGAGCACGCGCGAGCACGCGGTGCAGAGATCTATGGTGAGGTCGTTGGCTATGGCTCAACGGCAGATGCCTATCGGATCACTGACACGCACCCCGAAGGACGGGGTGCATCGAGTTGTATTCGAATGGCCTTAAAAGATGCAGGGCTGGGCTTGGGTGACATTGACTACGTCAATGCCCATGGTACGAGTACCAGCGTGAACGATCGGGTTGAATCATTAGCGATTAAAAATGTATTTGGAGAGCGGGCGTATAAAATTCCTGTGTCGAGTACAAAAAGTATGATGGGCCACCTGATTGCTGCTGCCGGAGCAACAGAGGCCATTGTTTCACTTCTAGCCATTCGAGACGGTGTTCTTCCGCCAACTACAAATTATGACAGTCCTGATCCAGATTGTGATCTAGACTATGTGCCAAATGTTGCCCGTGAGTCGCCCTGCAGACGAGTGCTTTCAAACAGTTTTGGATTTGGCGGCCAAAATATTTCCTTGATATTGAGCAGCTTTGCTGATGCCTAAGAGCCTGCAGTGGGGCTAATGGTGGCAGCATGAGAGAGCAGGTGCGTGAGAGTTTTGATGCTCAAAATTCGCCCAAAAACAAGGTTTTGGCCAAAAGTGGTAAAGGCCGCAGGGTTTTCTTAACCGGTTGAACCGTTTCGACCGATACCTAAATACATCGAATGGTTTTGGCTATTTGGTGCGGTACGTGGTGTGTTGCCTCGTATAGAGCCAGATTGTGGAAAACGCTTGGAATATTGAAGCTATGAGACATCTTTCTGCCTGTCTGCTTGTTGTCGTCGTTCTGGGCGCGTCCAGCGGCTGTTCACTGATTGACCGGCTATTCCTGATTAATGCCGACGGCCCGTATTCGAATCATTACGGTAGCTGCCCCGCCGGTTGTGAAGATGGTTGTGAGCAATGTAATGAAGCACCATGCGCAGATTGCCAGAGTGGTATCTGTCCTGCAGGTGGCTGTAAAGACGGTCTTTGTCGCATTGGGAAAAACTGTAATGCGTGCGCCGATGGCCGTTGTCAAGAAAGGCACGTTGGAAGATATGGCGGACTTGCCAAACACCGTCTGACCCCAGAAGAAGAATGTGCATTGGATAGCTCAGACTACGGAGCAACGTGCCCACCTGGTCCTCCAAGCGGTGCAGTGGCCTATCCGTACTACACAACTCGTGGTCCTCGTGACTTCCTCGCCAAGTGCCCGCCATCTATCGGACCATAGGACAAGATGAGCAGTTCTGATTTACGGGCTACTCTTCGGGAAAAATTTTTCAACGGTGGCTTTGCTCGGTGGCTTTGTGACCATTGAGACACATACCATTGCGACAGTCGAACAGACTATCATTGCGGCAACAGGCATGAGTTGCCAATAGCCATCTCCGTCAAGTGTGGTTGGCACAGGAACGTTCACCGTGAAGTTTGGCTGAGCTGCAAATTCTGACGCACGAAACAGCCACAGCCAACTCCCTGCAGCGGCCAAAATACATGCATAGGCCCCCGGTTTTGTCAGACGAGGCCAGTAGAGTGCTGCAAATATCAGAGGGAAAAGGCTTGAGAATCCACTGAAGCACCAGACGCCGAGTGTGAATACACGCCGTGGTTCAAAGAGGCTTAGGCCATATGTCAGTGCAACGATGCCAATAATAAAAAGCCGAGCAACAAGAAGTTGTTGACGGTCAGAAAGACTTCTTCGGCCACAAAGTGGACGGACAACATCCTCAGTAAACATTGTTCCGAGGCAGAGAAACTGACTGTCGAGGGAAGACATAATCGCGGCCAGAATGCCTGCTGTCAGTAAGCCGCCAAGTACGGGACCGGCTAGCTGTTTCACAAGAAAAGGCAGGACAGCATTTGGGTTGGCAGCAACAGGCGGAGGTATCGTTATAAGATCACTTGTTGCCCATGCGCCAATCAATACGCATGGAACCCAAACAATCGCAATAAATAATGGGTGCGCAACAATCGGTAGTTTGAAACTCTCTGCGCTGCGTGCGGTGAGCCAGTGTTGGAAAAGATGGGGAAACATACCAACGCTTAGAGGTACAAACATGTAGGTGAGGAATTTTTCCGGTGGTATATGTATCCGTGTTAGCTTTTCAACAGGAATGGAACTGCTCGCCATCTGTAGGCTGGCCCAGAAACTCTCTTGTCCACCAAGCCGCCACGCAATAACAACAAACGTGACAAGACCTAAGACCATAAAAACCAACGTCTGGAACGTGTTGGCCCAGGTGGTCCCTCTCATGCCACCAAGAAAGACATAAATCAAAACGATGGCGCAAATGGCAAGTGAAGCTAACGGCTTTGGGACACCACCTTGTGAACCGTACGTGAAGCTTGTGGGTTCTTCACTTTTTGGGTTTTTTCCCTGTTCAAGAAAGTGAGGGAACGTCCCCTCCTCGAACGTGCCGCCAACAACTCGGCCATCTCGTATCGATCCTGCAGTCACCTTGTTAATGACAGTGCCAGATGCCATGACACCAATGAGAAGGTAAGGAATCACCAGTCCGACAAGCACAGGAAACAAGATGGCACCAATCCAACGGCTCTCGAGTCGATCACGAAAAAATTGCACTTGAGTGCGGTATTCATACTTCTTCCCCAGTTCCCAAACTTTTACACCGAGAAGGAGAAAACAAAGAGAGTGAATGATGCCGCTTGAGCTGGCAAGCATTCCGTAGACACCAACACCTTCCTTGAAAGATTCACCAGTTGAGCCAACCAAGGCAAAGGCAGTCATTGTTGTCCCGAAAATGGACATCAAGAGAAGAAATGGGCCAATAGAATGGCTCGCCAGCATGTAGTCTTGGCTTGTGCCACGAAAGAGACGGCTTGCTCCAACGCCGAGAAGGAGGAGAAGGAAAAGATATCCGCAGATAATGAGAAGTTGTGGCACTATGCATTTTCCCTTCTTTGGGCTGAAGGTGCCGGGTCAGTTGGCCAGCAGAAGCGAGTTGCAAGATACCAGGCAAATCCGGCTGCAAGAGATATGCAGGCGTGGTATGCGAGAGCGACTGGAAGAAACCCAAAGACCAGCGTGGTGTCGTCCCAAAACCAAATATCTTGGTGCGCAATCATCAAAAAAAGAATGAATGCCCAAACGCCGTGTGCCGGTTTCATGAGTACTTTCCAGAGGTAAACCAGAGATACAATTACCCACCCAAGGACACCTGTTGTATACCGTTTGGGTGACTCTGGACAACAAATGTTCTGTTTCAGGTTTGATTACTCTGTGAGAATTGTTCTCGGAGGCCGAGGCGTGTCGTCAGGAAGGGTGGGTACTGTAGCAATGACGTACAGCCCGATGCCGACAGCGCCGAGAGCCACGTATTTCAGCCACCACGGGAGACTGTTGAGTAAAAGGCTGCAAATGACGACTGTCACAACCAGAGCTATTGTCCGATATTTTGCAGTTTTTCGAATGCCTCGATACTCTTGCCAGTCATCAAGCGTCGGCCCAAACCACCGTGAACGATGCAACCAAGCGTGAATTCTGGGCGATCCCCGGTAAAAGCACCAACTGGCCAGCAAAAGAAATGGAGTTGTTGGAAGGAGGGGAAGAATAGCACCAAGAACGGCAAAGCCGACACAAATCCACCCTCCAACTACGTACAAAAAGCTGCTCAGTGGATCAGTCGTTGGCTGTAAGTCCATGCCTATTTCTCTTAATTAGCCTTCGGGCATATCTGGTGGGGGGATTTTAGCATGTCGAAAGATTCCGTATGATCATAGGACATTGATTGTTCGCTTTCACCATCCTGACGGAGAGTCCTCTTATGCCTCTGGTTCCTTTGCGTATTTTGCTCGATCATGCTGCTGAAAATGATTACGGTTTGGCTGCTTTTAACGTCAATAACATGGAGCAGATCCAAGCTATCATGGAGGCGGCAAAAGAGACAGATTCTCCAGTTATTGTACAGGCCTCACGGGGTGCGCGGGCGTACAGCCAGGATAATTATTTGCGGCATCTGATGCTTGCAGCAGCAGAGCTTTATCCTGGGATACCAATCGCAATGCATCAAGATCACGGCAATTCACCGGCAACGTGTGAGAGCGCGATCGATAACGGCTTCACCAGTGTGATGATGGACGGCTCACTCAAAGAAGATGGAAAGACTCCTGCTGACTTTGATTATAACGTCCAGGTAACCACTGAAGTTGTAAAGCAGGCTCATTCGCGAGGCGTTTCGGTCGAGGGAGAACTCGGTTGTCTCGGTTCACTCGAAAGTGGGCAGGGTGAGGCTGAGGACGGGCACGGAGCAGAGGGTGTGCTTTCCCAAGATCAATTACTCACAGATCCTGATGAGGCTGCTCGCTTTGTTGAAGCAACGGGCGTGGATGCGCTTGCAGTCGCAATAGGTACAAGCCACGGAGCATACAAATTCAGTCGCAAGCCTGATGGTGATGTTCTTGCAATGAAGCGGATCGAGGAAATTCATGCCAAACTGCCAAACTGCCATCTAGTCATGCACGGTTCATCGAGTGTGCCTCAGGAGTTGCAAGATATCATCAATAAATATGGCGGGGAAATGCCTCAAACCTACGGTGTACCAGTTGAGGAAATTCAGCGAGGCATTAAGCACGGTGTGCGTAAAATTAATGTTGATACGGATTGCCGAATGGCAATTACGGGTGCAATTCGTAAGGTTCTTGCTGAATCACCAGCGAAGTTCGACCCACGGGATTATCTGAAACCAGCAAGGGCGGCTATGCAGAAGGTGTGCGCTGAGCGAATGGTACAGTTCGGTCAGGCCGGTAATGCTGGAAAAGTGCCTGTGATAACCCTCGATGAAATGGCCAAACGGTACGGTTAAGAGTTGTTCTTTTCCTGCATCGGTGCCTCAAAATAGCCTATTTTCCGTGAAATGCGCGTTGTGGTGACGCCTGTGGTCGTCGTATAGTCCCATCCTGTTTACCGACTAGCTGGTGAACGAAATCAGGACTGGAGGACGACTGTGGTTGAATCGAAGAATCAAGCATTGCTTGAGCTAGCCACTGCAGTGCTGCGCTCAGAGGCCACAGCGATTCTTGATGCAGCAGACATGCTCGATGAGTCGTTCTGTAAGGCGATAGAACTTCTTCAAAACTGCACGGGGAGTGTTGTCGTAACAGGGATGGGCAAAGCTGGTCTCATTGGCCGAAAAATATCAGCAACACTCGCATCTACTGGAACTCCAAGCCACTTTCTTCATCCAGCGGAAGCAATGCACGGAGATCTTGGTGTTCTACGGAATGACGATCTGATGCTTGCTATCTCACAGTCGGGAGAGACGACTGAAGTGACACAGATCCTTCCTCATATCAAATCGAGGAAAATACCTCTCATAGCGATTACAGGCCAAGCCAATAGCACGCTTGGACAATTCGCGAGTGTTGTTGTCGAAACAGGCCGTCCTGTGGAGGCGGACTCATTAGGTGTGGCTCCAAGCACAAGCACTACCGTCATGCTTGCGATTGGTGACAGTATGTCGCTCGTGCTCAGCAGGAATCGTGGTTTCAGTCACGATGATTTTGCTGCCCGACATCCAGGAGGAAGCCTTGGCATGCGGCTTCTAAAGGTTGAAGAGAAAATGCGCCCAGTTGAATGTTGCCGGTTAGCGAGGCCCGAAGATACTGTTCGTCAGGTTTTTGCCCGTCCTCTCCCGTCGCGTCGGACGGGCGCTGTCATGATTGTCAGTGCTGAGGATCATTTGGTTGGGATTTTTACAGACAGTGATCTCGCCAGACTCTTTGAGAATCGTCAAGACGATGCCCTCGACCGCCCAATTAGAGAAGTCATGACCAGTGAGCCGATTTCGGTTCCGGAAGGAACTCGGTTGGAAGACGCTGTTTCTTTGCTCGACAGACGCCGCCTTAGTGAACTGCCAGTTGTTGATGCAAGCGGATGCCCTTCTGGCCTTATTGATGTTGTTGATTTGGTAGGCGCGGATCTTTCAGCAAGTTCAAAGGATGCGAACAATCCAGAAACTGAGCAGCCCAAACATAGTTCAGCCGCCTGACGAAACTCACATCTTTTCGCATGAAAGATGTGAGTCCCATAGCAAATAGTTTATTTCATAGAAGTTAGTTTGAGACAACAGATGGCAAAACATTCAACAGATCTACCCTCAAATTCCGGGCTGTCGAATGCAAGCAAAGTTCAGCTTCTCCTTCTGGATTGTGACGGTGTTTTGACAGACGGTGGGGTAACCTGGACAGAGAATGGTATTGAGCAGAAGACGTTTCATATTCGAGATGGACTGGGAATCAAGCTGTGGCAGCGAGCCGGTTTTCAGGTTGGTATCGTCACTGGACGCTCAAGCCAAGTTGTCAAATGGCGAGCAACTGAGTTGAGCATCGATTTTGTCGAGCAGGGTATTGGAGATAAGGTCGCGGCGGTCTCTGAACTGATTACATCCTGTAACTTGGATTGGGAATCAGTTGCCTACATTGGAGATGATCTACCTGACCTGCCAGTCATTCGTCGAGTTGGTTTTGGTGTGGCAGTTGCAGACGCTTGCCTAGAAGTTCAAGAAGCATCAGATTTCACGACACAGTTGCCAGGAGGAAAAGGGGCTGTGCGGGAAACAGTTGAGGTGCTCCTGCGATCTCGCGGGTGGTGGAAGAATCTTATAGAGCAATATCAAGGAAATGGGATTGCTTGATGGAACACCGATTAGGACGTACCGTGCGAGTGTTTCTCGTAGTCTTGGCGACGGCGGGGCTGTACCGTTTAGCAGTCGTCCCTTGGGTTGAGCCTCGTTATCGTGAGACGGTGCGTGTTGAGGAGTTGACCCCAGAGCAGGCTGCAGCTATTCGTGCTCGGGCTGACCGCAGACTCGAGGCCGTGAGAGAACTGTTTCCTCCAGGTGCGTGGGAGCATGAAGAACCAATTGTAATGGAAAGCCGCGGCATGCGACTTTTATTTAAGCAGTATCACTCCCTGCCGGACGGTCGTGTAAATCTTGTCCCCTGTACGGTTATTGTTCTACCCGATGGCCAGCGACGAGCGAATTCGGAGAAGGGTCGCACTATTTTGCTGCGCGCACCACAGGGCGCAGTTCTTGAATTCGATGAGCCACTTGATTTACGTGCAGGGAGACTGGCTCGTCTTGTAGGAGGTAGTTTGCGAGGCCAAGTAACTATTCGTGGGACTCAAAGTTCCGTCGGTGCAAACGATGATATCGAACTTGTTACACGTGACCTCGAGCTCGATGAATTTGAAATTCATACAAATGAAAAAGTTGATTTTCGTTTTGGGCGGTCTGTTGGCAAAGGTCAGGGGTTGGTGGCGACACTTCTACCAAGTCAAGCAGGGGGTGGCCACGGCCCTAATATAGGTGGTATCGATACGATACGACTTGAGCGAGAAGTGGAGTTGCGTTTAGAAGGTCTGGCAACTGGAGTAGTACCTGGATCGAGTGATCTCATGTCTCAATCCGAAACAGAAGAACAGCCCGTTCTGGTGAAGTGTGATGGTGGACTGACCGCAAATCTTTCAGCTAATGTAATCACTCTTGAAGACGCCGTTGACGTTCGCCGGGGTGCGCCAGAACACGGAGGAGATCATCTTTCCTGTGATGTGCTCGCCATTGTTTTAGGTGAGGCCGAACAGCAGATGGAAGAAGATCCATCGAGTGGTTTGGAGGTTGTCGAAATTCAAGCCAGTGGCTCGCCGGTGTGGGTTCAGAGTCCATCTGCAGGGCTTGAAGTGCGAGCTGATCGCCTTGGGTATGAACTTCAAACGGGTAGAATTCTGCTCGATGGAGAGGACCCGGTCTCAATTCATGCGACTGGGGTTGAACTTGAGGCGAAATCGGTTGATTACACGCCTGGTCAAGACAATACAATTGGTTCGTTAATGGCGATTGGTCCTGGATGGCTTCGGGCAATGGATGAGAAACAGCTAGCGATTGAATCTCGGTGGCAAAAATGGCTGCGGATTCGTCCAGATGAAACGGGGCATGTTGCTTCAATATCCGGTCAAGCTGAAGTGTCTGTTGATTTGCAGGGTAAGCTCACCGGCGCAGAAATGCATTTTTGGTTTGAGCAGACTCCTACTCAGCCAACCGTACGCTCAACGACCAATAGTTTGCCGAAGGTGGCCTCATTAAATCCTCTACGCATGCTCGTTCGTGGTGTTGTCGAAGTAGATGTTCCAGAGGTTGCGGCTCGTACAGATCGCATGGAAATCTGGTTTCGAAGAGAGTCTGAATTGCAGGGTAGTGTGCAACAAGGGCAGGGGCCTGAAGGAACTGTTGCCAGTGAAGTTGATGTACGTACCAACGCAGGAAAAACGCAAAGCGTGGCAGGACAGAATATCCATCAACCAATTCCTGCAATTCGGCCACCTGTTTCAGCTGATCGTAAATTGCTCGCAACAGGAAATCTTATTCGTGGGCTTGTTGTTCTTTCACCGAACCAGAATGAATTACAGGAGATGTCGCTCGAAGGCGAGGTTCAGCTTCTCGAACAGGCTTCAAGTGCAAATAAAGGAGAGCCTCGTCTAAAAATATGTGGAGATCAGTTGCAAGTAACGAGCCCCACGCAGTTTGATGCAAAAGCAGTTGTATCTGGGCGTCCGGCTACTGTACGGAGCGATCAGTTTGATCTCGAAGGCCCACTAATAGAGTTCGATCGTGGTCAAAATCGAGTTGCTGTTGATGGCGGCGGACAATTGACGGTTCCTGTTGCTGACGCGGGAGTTGGTTTGGATTCATTTGACCTTTTAGGTTCCGGCGTTCCCCAAACCCAAATGAAAGAAAAATCAGGAGTTGCTCAACCTCTAGTTATTACCTGGCAGGGCAGAATGGATTTTAACGGACAGACTGCCCGCTTTGTTGACCGGGTTCAAACGGCCAGTGGAGGTGTATCACTGCAAGCAGGATTACTTGATTGTATCTTTACACATCCTGTGGACTTCAGCCGGCAGCAGAGTGCAGTTCCATCCCAGCAGACTGATATCGCTCAAATTAAGTGTGGGGATGGCGTTCAGATAAGTAGCACATCTGAGGTTGATGGAAATCTGGAGTCTCTTGAAAAGTTATTTGTACGGAATCTCTTCTTTGACAGGTTAACAGGAGATGTTCGAGGAACGGGGCCGGGTCGATTAACGAGTACCCGCAGAGGCGAAGGTGGACTTCCTATGGGTACACCTGGGCTGCCGGGGCAAGAGTTACGACAGCAACCAGCTGTTCCCAAGTCATCTGAGAGTTCAGGTGTGACTTTTCTTGGCGTTGACTTTCAGAGAGGTTTTATAGGCAATATGAATCAGCGGCAGATGGAGTTTCAGCAACGCGTGGAAACCATATGGGGACCTGTTGATACATGGGACGCGAGCCTTGATCTTCATGATCCCAGAGGGCTTCCTGAGAAGGCTATTGCGGTGACGAGTGATACCTTGGGTATCGGTCAGGCACCTTCTGTCCCGGGGGTACCAGGGCGTTCAGTCGAACTTTCAGCCGGAGGGAATGTGCTTGTTGAGGGTGATTCGTTCACGGCACGTAGTGCACGACTTTCGTTTAGTGAGGTGAAAGATCTTCTCGTGTTTGAGGGTGATGGAAGGAGTGATGCCCAGCTTTTTCGTCAAGATCGAGTGGGCGGGCCAACATCGAGTGCGTCAGCCGGAAAGATTCTCTATTGGCGAAAATATAATCGTGTTGAAGTAAAAGATGCTCGATACCTTGACCTAGATCAAATCGGTGGGGCAAATTTGCCACAAATACCACGTTAGTGCGACATGTAGACATGTAGTTACACGAATATCGTGATACGTGCTCGCTGCTGCTCACCAATTGCGTGGTGCCCGCCATCAGAGATATCTCATTTTATTGGTCAGCTTTCATGTCCGATTCAACTGACACGTCTCGCTTCAGCCTCGAGCGATTTCATAATAAATGATATGGCGTCATCAGCAAAAGCGGACACGAGATCTTCGTGAGTGTTCTCGTCTAGGATCGCAGTGTGTGGAATACCAAGTGCTATTAATTTACTGCTTAATCGGACAGCACCATCGTGCCATCTTGCGTCGTTACTACTACTGACAAGCCACTGGTGGCGTGGCCAGTTAAGCGGATGGACATGGAGAATAGCAGTTTCTTGTCTCGCCTGTTCGGGCTCATCAAAAATCTCCCAGAGCGTATCGAACAATTCGCCGTCAGCCCAATCGTGTCCATGCCGCATGCCAAGATGGAAGTCGATTGCTGGTGCAATTGCTGCGGCTATTGGAAATTTATCTGGATGACGGTATGCCAGTCGAAGGGCCGCCTGGCCTCCCATCTCGCAGCCCAATAGTCCGACGCCTCCTGAGGTTGCGCCTGTGATGCGATGGCACTCATCGAGAATAGGACCCAAGATGTAATCCTCAGCACTCATTGTGTTGTCAAAGCGGTTCAGTTGTTGCTGAAGGCACCACGTTCGTCCTATGCGAGGAGCAAGGACTGGGAGTCCTGTAGATTCGAGTGCCTTGTAAAGTGCTGGAAAGTCTTTTGGTGATCGTTCCTGAAGATCGTGAAGGTAGAGGAGGATACGCCCTGGTTCCAGAATAGTAGGTGGTGTAAATAGTTCACATGAGTGGCCAGCAACTGAGTAACATGTCCAATCAGTAGAGGCGTTTGCTGGCATATGAGATTTTGAATTATTGTTGGATCAGGTAACGTTCTGATGAGAAGTTGCGACACTTAAATACAAAATAAACTAAGTGATCGTGTCGTGTAAGGAGATCATAATGGAAGTTTTACTTTCTCGTGAGGAATTGTCAGATGGTGTCGATCGGCTTGCTGCTCTTGTGCAAAATGATCGAGGCGATCAGCCTCTTGTTCTTGTAGGCGTCCTTACTGGCAGTATTATGCTCGTCGCGGATCTCTTGCGAAGGCTTGATGGCTCGATAGAAGTGGGGATGGTCTCGGCAAGTAGTTACCGGGGGGTCGAAACAACTCCTGGAAAACTGAATCTTCATCTCGATTTATTACCCGATGTGTCTCAGAAGCACGTCTTACTTGTCGACGACATCTTTGATACCGGCCGAACAATGTCTGCATTGGTTGAGGCGATCTATGCTCGGGGTGCAGTTTCAGTCAAGTCACTCGTTCTCTTGCGTAAGAAAAGTAGAGCTGAGGTGGTTATGAATCCAGATTATGTGGGATTCGACATACCGAATGTGTTTGTAGTTGGTTATGGTCTAGACCATAACGGTGCGTGGCGCAATTTACCTCAGATTTGCCTGATGGATTTACCGGTGATTTTTTGATGCGTTGATGTATAAGTCATTGTGGGGTTGGGATATATTTTCAAACACTATCCAGAGCAGCCAGTTGAAAATGGTGAATCACTCGAAAAAAACATACATGCTGGTTGCCTGTGACTATGGTCCGGTAGGAAACGGCCGTCAGATAGAACTTGCTGTAGCAGGAATGGTAGCCGCCGGTCATCGAGTATGCGTTGTTCTTCTATCTTCAGGTGGTGGCCTCGCGACGCGGCTTCAAGCAGTAGGAGCTACAGTGTGTGTCGTGAATGAGAGGTCAGCCGTACGCGTTTTGGTGACCTTCCACGTGGCCAAAATTATTCGGAACGAGCAGCCCCAGGTTGTGATTGGATGGGGTGTTGAGACAGCAATAATTGTCGGCAGTGCACGATTTCTGGCAAGGCTTTCGGGGCACTCGTGGCGTTATATTCAGCTCGTATCGCAGCCATCACTGACTGTGGTGGAAGCTGCAATGGTCGCTCGAGCAGATCAAATAATTGTGATGGGAGAATCGGTTTTGCATGCCTGTGAAAGAATGGAGCTATTGCAATCCATCCACTTTGTACCTCCCGCAGCCGTTGCTTTTGATGAAATGATCGATCGAGAGCTATTGGCTTCACAGATCGGCTTAGATCCAGGTAAAAAATGGACACTCTGTGTGGCTCCACTGATCGCACAATCACGTATCGATAGACTCATTTGGGGTTTTGACCAAATGGCCGTTGCTCGAGATGATGTAGAGCACATTGTTGTAGG
>CEOP01119855.1_pt1 | contig 38090 bp, 38 predicted proteins | sample 361301 | NCBI WGS metagenome assembly CEOP01 (sample SAMEA2619548, study PRJEB7988) | marine metagenome | biome: marine biome (ENVO:00000447); feature: deep chlorophyll maximum layer (ENVO:xxxxxxxx); material: "saline water (ENVO:00002010), including plankton (ENVO:xxxxxxxx)" | depth 55 m
TAGGAACACAAGGTATGAACCGACGAATAACTGAGCGACGATGATCGCGTTAGCCCACCCTACACCGTACTGGGTGATGATATCTCCATGTGGGTCGAGGAATCCGTAGACCTGAGGGATGGACTCGATTGGAATCATCAGCAGGACGAGAATCTTCTGCACACCTTGGTACAGTTGCTTGTCAGACGAGTCCTGCATGTCGAGCTGGATAATCTTGGCACCAGCAAATAATTGCATGATAATTGAACCTGTAACAATTGGACCAATACCGAGGTGCATGATTGAACCCGAGGCACCGGCCATGATTGCACGGAATGACGAGAAGACGTCGAGGGTCGAGTCAGACAGACCCCAAATCATCACATTTGTCATCATGAAGTAAATGATGAGAACAAGGGTCGTTGTCCACAATTTCTGATTGAAGCGGACGTGACCCTCGGGCTTGGTGATAGATGGATAAACATCCACCAAACGCTGAAGCCCGTAGAGTCTACTTGATTCGGGGCCTGAATACATTAGACAGGCTAAAGCAAGACCTGATGCAAGTCCAAGAAGTCCAACTCCCACTAACAGATATCCGACTGTGGATGAATCCGTCAGCCCCCAAGCGAAAAAGAAAGCGATGAATGCGAGCCAAATACCCGGTTTGAGCATCCTTCCAAGATAGGGAGTTTCAGCGATGTTCTCAGGAAGATCGGTAGAAGTACCCCAAATTACGAAACCGATGTATGGAAATGATGTTGCGAACATTGTCAGCGCTTTCATCTGTAGTTCGGAATCGGTTCCGAAAAGAGCATCCTTCTGCCACCAGACTAATGCACCCCAGTAGATGATGGAAAGCGCGACGATACCAATGTAGGAGGGACGTCGTTCTTCCATATCGATCACCTGCGCCGCTGCTTATCCTCTATTTCATCAAATCGAGTTTTGAGTTCTGATCATTCCTCTTCCCACTCGTCTGAGCCGTCTCCGTCGCCTAGGACGACTGAACCGCCTGCGGCTTCCACCTTCTCGATGGCACGTGCGCTGGCTGAAGCGACGGTGATTGTAATCGCGCGGTCAATTCTACCGCTGCCGAGTAGCTTGTCATATCCCATCTGACCGAGATCGATTGAATCGCCCTCTGTCATTTGGCAAACTTGCATGAGATTGATGCTGACGTTGACCTTTCGAAGGCTTGGGTGACGGTTGAATCCGTGCATTCCCCAGTGGCCTGGCATATACTTGAGGCGAGTCATGAGGCGATGCTTGTTGATTCCAGCATTACCTCGTCCACCGCGTAGACCTGCACCACGGCCAGCTTTCTTACCGCGACCGTGATAACGGGAGCGACCTCGGAATTTGTTAGTTCGTGATACCATTCATTTCACCTCAAATCATTCTCTCCGCGAGAGAACCAATCTCGTCGCCTCGGAATCCGAGAGCGCCGCCGATCGAGTAAGCTCGCTTGATGCCGCCCCATCCCTTCGCACCGCGTGGCGGGTGAAGACGTAGGACTGGCTTGAGTCCGTCTACTGACTTCATTGATGCCTCTCCAGAGGCTAGAGCCTTGGCGAATGCCTTGACTGTCTTGAAGTCTGATCCAGCCTTCACAGCAGCGTCGTCAACCGGCTTATCGCCGACCATTCGACCACGCTGAGTCAGAAGGTTCTCGATGGTTCCAGCGTCGACAACACCCCATGTGACGAAGTCCTTCGACTTCTGTAGCATTCCAGCGTATGTGGAACTCTCTGGGACGATTGTTGCGTGGTTCACGCGGGTCAGGTTGAGCATGCCCATGGTGTCACGGATGCTACGCTCAACTCCGCGGTCGCTTCGTACGCGCACAACGAGGAAGGTCATTGTTCTCCCCTCCCACTGGTGATGTTCAGGCGATTTCGATCTCCTTCGCTGATTCGAGTCTTGTTCAACTCGACGAGGGCATTGAATGTAGCCTGTGCGTAATTGATGGTTGTTCGAGTCTGTCCTGCGGAGCGGCTCCAGACGTCGGAGACACCAGCCAGAAGCAGAACACGGCGGCCGTAGTCACCAATAACGAGCCCCTTTCCAGCAGGTGCTGGCATCAAAGTGACTCGAGTGGAACCGGAGCGGCCGGTGACCTTCAGTGGAACAGAGGTGCCGGGGCCGCCTCCAGATTCCCATGAACCATTTCCGCGCATGACTGGAATCAAGTTCAACTTGGCCTTGTCGATCGCCTTACGGATAGTACTCGCGACCTCCTTACCCTTGCAGATTGCCAGCCCAACGTATCCGTCGCTATTGCCAACGACGCATAGGACGTTGAATCGCACACGGCGACCGGAGTCGGTCATGCGCTGAATCATGTTGACCGCGAGAACGTCGTCAGTCAAACCGGGAAGAAGTGCGTCAACAATTTCGACCTCGCGAATCGGTAGACCAGTCTTGAGAGCTTCTTCGTAGGTGAGGACCTGACCGTTAGCCACCATGCGCCCGAGACGAGTGCGTGGTTGCCAGGCTCGTAGAGCCGCAAGGGGGTCTGGACCTCGGCGACGGCGAGGAGATGTGTCCTCGACCTCAGCCATAGCCAGAGCGAGTCCTGGGGCGATTGCTGGAACTTCTTCGACGATATCGGTTGTCTCTTCGCTCATGCATTCGCCTCCTCTATTGCCTTCTTTGTCGACTCGACCGCTGCTGCAATCGAGTCGCCGATGTGTGCGCCGCTGATGCGGTCGTCTTCAGGCAGAACATCGTCACTGTGTGGAATTTCAAGACCAGCGTCGACCATTCCTTTGAGGGCAGCGAAGACGCGACTTCCTGGTGTAGAAGAAGCTAGACCAATGTCGAGGATAGCCTCGTCGTGTCCAGCCGCGACTGCAGCCTTGCCCATAGCGTATCCAGACAGGTAGCTGGCTGGAACTGATTTGCGAGAAGCATCGAGAGGCCAATCGAACTTGTTGACGAGCATCTTACCGTCAATCGAGACTGTGATATTATCACCGCTGGTCTCGTAATTAACCAATTGACAGATTGTCTGAGTGTTCGTCACACGGACGACTGCTCGTGCGCTGCCACCGCGAAGCATTCGCATTCTGCGGCGATAATCTGTTTCGCCATTGCGGCGACGCTTGTAGCGGAGTCTCTGGTTCTTACCGTGTGCCATCACTGCTCACCTCCGAGCTTGATTCCGTCGATTTCCATGTTCGACTTCATGTGGGAGACAGAGCGGTATGATCCACCCTTGGCCTTCCTGTAGTAGTAACGATATTCCGATGGAGTGAGGGTTTCGTCGCCCCTCATTTCCTTCAAAGTCCTGCGTTGTGCGCGGACCGTTCTCATCCAGCGGTGCTTTCGTGGGTTACGTGAATTCAAGGTACCTTTCCTCGAACCCTGACCCGTGCGTCGTCCCTTCGATTTCTGAGCAGCTGCCTTGCGTGCTCGTGAACGGCTGGTTCCGACCAAAGGTCGTGCCTTGATTACACCCTCATCGATGAGGCGGCGAACGTCATTCTTCTGAACGGCATTGGCCACGTCGTCGAGGTAGTCCTTGTCAATCCAGATTCTGTGGATTCCGACAACGCGTCCCTCTCGCTGGCTGAAGATTGCAGCCGCGAGTCTCTTCTGATTCGTGATCATCATCTCAAGTCCCCCTTACGCGCGAAGCGACGGCGATTGAGGACGCGCAGACCAAGATCGTCAGCGCGGTCGTGGATACTTGCTCTCTTGCGGTTGCCGACCGAGGCTGAGATGCGTACGGCCTGGCGCTCCGGGTCGAGTCCATCGAGATCGCCAGCAGCGCTGACGAGGACTTCTTCAAATCCAGAGGGGTGGAGTCCGCGAACGTCGGCAATCTTACCGTAGCCGACACGGACCATTGGAGAGCGGTACTTGCGGTTCTTGCGCTGACTCGAGTCGTCACCGCGTGGCTTCTTCCAACCGGTGCGCGAGAGGCGCTTGTAGCGGAACCACTCTTGGCGGCGGAAAGCTGGTTGCTTCTTCTTCTGAGCAGCACGAGTTGCGAGCGCTTCCTTAGTTGCATCATCGAGGACCGGTTTCTGGCGAGCTGTGTGGAAATCATCCCACTCATCATCGTAGAATTCCTCGCCTTCGAAGTCGTCTTCAACCTCATCAATCTCGACATCGTCAGCGATATCTTCGGAGACTTCGACGTCTTCCTCGACGGGTGCTGGAGCATCTCCAGCCTCCTGTAGGCGAGCAATGAGTTCAGCCTTCTTACCAGATACTGGCAATCCGGCTGCACGGAGCAGATCCTTCAGTTCAGCGACTGTCTTACCTTCGTAATCCATCATCAATCACCCCTCATTGGTCTCCCTTAGAGACGATGTAGATTCCATCCTGGAAAACACGTCGGTCTCGCTTCTTGATGTGACAGGCACGCTCGATATTCGCAGCGGTCTGGCCGACCTTTTCGCGGTCAGCACCTGTGACGGTGATGTCAGTCTTGTTTGAGACCTTGACTTCGACGTCAGCAGGCGACCATGGTAGAGCGGCGACTCGAGGGACCTTCTCACCAAACAGGTTGGTGATGGTCATCTCGTTGCCTTGCACCTTGATTGTCATAGGGAAGTGAGAATATACAGCCTTGAGCTTGTATACGAAGCCCGAGTCGAGTCCTCGAGCCATGTTGTTGAGATGTGCCGCCCAAGTTCCAGCGAGAGCCTTCTCCTTGCGGCGCGGGAGGTTGCAAAATACCTCGACTCCATCCGATGAATCACGAACCTCGAGGCGAGGGTGACGGAACTCACGCGTCAATGACTTGCCATCCTTCGCCAGAGTCACGTCGTGACCGGCGAGAGTGGCGGAAACTCCCTCAGGGAGAGCGATAGTGTGTGAAATCTTATCCAACTTTGGCATACTTCATCACTCCTCAGAAGATGTACGCGAGCAATCGCCCGCCGACACGCTCCTTCTTCGCATCGTGGTGGTTCATCACACCTTGATTGGTTGACAGGATCAGAAGACCGAAGTCCTGAGCCGGCAAGTAACGCGACTCCCACTTATCGTAATCTGTCCTCTTGACCGAGTGTCGTGGCTTGATGACTCCACAGCGGTTGATCGCTCCGATCAACTCGACACGGAATCCACCTCCACGACCGTCCTCGATTTGTTGGAATTCTCCTACATATCCGGACTGCTGCATGATAGAGAGCATACTACCGAGTAACTTACTGGCAGGGCTCAATGTCACTTCGTAATGTCCGGCTTGCTCCGCGTTGAAAATGCGGACGAAAGCGTCACTCAATGGGTCAAATTGCATCCTTCATCACCTCACGAATATTTCTTGAAACCGATTTGTGGGGCCACATCTCGGAAGCACTGGCGGCACAATCTTAGGCCATGTCGGCGAATCATACCGCGCTTGCGTCCGCAGCGTCGGCATCCGTTTGTTCGACCGATAGTTTCTCCATGATCTCGTGCCATGCTTCACTCCTCCACAATGGTCAGTCCGAAGTGTTCCTTGAACCACTCTCTGGACTCGTCCCTGCCCACTCGGTGAGGCACCCCTACCTTGGCCGCGCGGCGGCGGCGGCGGGATACCCTGTGTCCTGGGCGCTCGAGTACGATGTTGATGTCCATGCCGAAGATGCCGATGTCTGGGTCATACTTCTGCTCGGGGAAGTCTGTGTAGTCCGCAATTCCGAACGATAGGTTGCCCGACTGGTCAAAGTGCCATGCGGGCAGAGTGTTCTCACGAACCCAAAATGCGTCCTTGAGGAAGGACTCGATGGTAGTTGAATCTCGGATTGTAACCTTGCAACCGATTGGAGCGCCCTCACGGGTGCCTAAATCACGGTTGGTACTCTTGGAAATGGTGCGAACCGGCTTCAGTCCGGTGAGCAACTCAAGCACACGCTCGGCGAGCTGGAGACGAGCACCTGCCTCGCCGACACCGATGTTGACGGTGACCTTAGAGATACGAGGAGCGAGCATAGGATTGACTGATTCGCTCAAGCCTTCACCTCCAGTGGCAGATCCTTGTCGGAACCAATGATGAAGACGTAGTCAGCGACTGTGCCGAAGTCATCGAACTGGACTTCATTAGCCTTCGAGGAACGCTTGACATCCTTTGAGACGACCTTCGCGGTGGTGCCGATGTGGCTTCCTCCGATGAGGTAAGCCTGTACTCCCTCGCCAAAGGCGTGGTGACCGGTGACCTCTTGGTCGGGCAGTGAGATTACGAGAGAGTCACCGGAATTGTACAGATTGGCATCGTCAATAGTGAAATTGCGACCATCGTGTAGGTGAATCTGGGTTTTACCGCCGCGCAGGGTTGTCTTACCCATAACGCGGCACAACTTGGTTGTAGCCTGCTTAGCGGAAATCTTGCGGTAGCGGAGCTTACCGTTCTGGTCGAGGATACAGCGGAAGTTGTCCTCGCCAATGGTGAGGACATCCATTAGTCCGACGCCGCGGCCGACATCAGTCTCGATGCGTCCGTCGACTAGCACCTGACGAGTTGCTGTCATGCGCCTTGCTTCTCTCTGAGAGTGTGCGAGGTCAAGGACATCGCGTAGAATCAGTCCAAGCGGCATGCACATCTCATCGGAGTGGCCACCAGGGTTAGGCTTCTGGACCCAGATATCGGTCTTACGAGTTAGTGGCCAGCTTCGTGGCATTGTCAGTCTTTTCATGTGGCTGCTGCTCATTGTTCAGCACCTCCGTTGGAACGTTCTACGATGCGCTTGATACGCAGTGGGTCACCATCGTAGAGCTTGGTGATAATGAGATTCGATGGGTGGATTGGAAGTGCTTCCTCCTTTCCGTCGGCGGTCGACGTAGTGACGCCCTCGACTAGGACGAATCCACTCTTTGTGTCGACACCAACTACGTTTGACTTGATGCCAGAGCGTCCACGTGACTGCCCCAAACGCTTGCCGCGCGAGTCAGCCTTGACGCTGTTAGGGAATCCAAAGTCGCCACGAAGAACTTCGACCTCGTCTCCGACCCTGACGGTAACCGAGCGAATCGCTGAGAGTTCAGGGTCATCTGTGATCAGGCGTGCGCGAATGCGCTTCCTACGTACGTGAATCGGTGCGTCGGTCTGAGCCTGACGCTGCTTTCCTGCTTTCTTGCTAACCATCTTTCACACCTCACACAATCTGCTTCGCCGTTGCGGCGATACGAGGCCAGCGCTCAGCCGCTTCACGGCTAACCGGCCCCTTGATGTCGGACCCCTTCACGTCACCACGCTCGTTGGTAATGACGCAGGCGTTGTCCTCGAATTGAACCCAGGTTCCATCAACGCGACGGAACGGGCGCCTCTGGCGCACGATTACCGCATTGAAGATCTGGCGGCGGGTCTCTGGAGTCCCGCGGCGAACTGTAACGCGAATCATATCGCCAACGCCACCGGCAGGGTATCGGCGAGCTACACCGCCCTTCTTGAGGACGGTAATCAGCTGGACGACCTTAGCGCCAGTATTGTCGACGCAGTCCATCTTCGCCATGCTGGGTAGGCCAGCAGTCGAACGACCAGCGACTCCCCTCATTCCTCATCCCCCTTCTCGATGACGCAGAACTTGACCGTCTTGGAGAGCGGTCTGCATTCCATGATGCGAACATTGTCTCCGCTGGCAACTTCACCAATGCACGAAGGCAGGTGTGCTGCATAGCGGCGAGTGCGCTTCTCATAGCGCTCGTATTTCTTCATGTAGCGAGTTACCTCGCGCTGTACGATGATTGAACTACTCATTCCAACCGAGGATACAGTGCCCTCGATAATCTGACCTCTTAGCCGCAGGCTACCATAGAATGGGCAGTTTTCGTCTCCATCCCACTCCGCCTCAGGCGAGCGGACGTCTACTCCGATATCTTTCATTTCAGTTCCTCCTGTATCTTCGGTTGATGCGATCCTCGGGTCGTTGGGTGACGACTGAGCCGTCAATGACTACCTCTCCCGAATCGATGGTGAATGTGATGACGTTCTTGGGCAGCGTAACCTCTCCCGAACTCGTGCGGACGCGAAGCGTCCTGCGAGTTTCCTCGACGACCATTCCAGTGACTCCGACCAAAGTCGGATCGTGACTCTCTACGACACTGATGTCGCGAGCGAGCCAAGGTGCGTGATAGATGCTCATTCAGCGCACCTCCACTTGGTATCCGTTCTGTTGTAGGACCTTGGCGACACGCTTCTTGTGGTCGCCTTGTAGTTCGATGGTGCGTCCCTTGACGGTTCCGCCACTAGCGCAAGCGCCCTTGAGCAGCTTCGCAAGCTTGCCGATATCGATTGCGGTATCGTCGATTCCTTCTACCATCGTTACCATTTTTCCATACCTCCTTCTAACAGTTGAAATGATTGCTTTTTGTTGTTCCTTAGCTATTTCTTGGCAAATGCACAATTCGTCCGGTAGACCACACAGATTACAGATGCCAGCCATTCAAGTCTACTCCTTATTCTCCTCGCCCATCTTGGTTAGAAGACGAGCGATACTCCTTCGCGTTTGCTTGTAGGCGCCTGCATTGGAAGAGGATCCTCCGAGCGCCTGTTGAGCGCGTAGTTGGAGGAGTTCCTCCTTGAGTTCTAAGAGACGACGCTCGCGCTGCTCAGGGGTCATCTGGTCTAGATCTCTTGACTTGATGTGAGCCATAATCACTCACCCCCCTCAGATTCTTCGCTTGATTCGTCAGCGGCTTCGTCTACAGAATCCGATGGAGCCTCAACAACTTCTTCGGATACTTCCTCCACGGCTTCTGCTTCCATCTCAGCAATCTTCTCGACTACACTGTCGACGACCTCTTCGGTGTCAGCTGCTGCGGTCTCGTCGACTACTGGAGTCTCTTCGACCTCATCTGGGATCTCGAGCATCGAGACTTCCTCGATTGGTCCGAGTCCGGACTCTTCACGAGGGATGATGTCGATTTCGTGTGGTAGACGTACGCCAGGTCGCATGATTCGGACTGTGCAACCGATTGTACCGAGCTTCTTGACTGCAGTCGCGAAGCCTCCGTCCATGAATTCGAGTGCAGTTTCGCCACAGAACTTGATGTGACCCTTCTGGAACTTCTGGACTCGGTGACGAGCGCCGGAAATTTTCCCTGAGAGAATGATTAGACAGCCGCGAGCACCAGCGTCCATGATGTTCTGCGAGGTGCTGTGACCAGCACGGCGGAAGAACCAGCCACGCTCTAGCGATGATGCCAGACGGCTGGCCATGACCTGAGCGTTCAGGCGAGGCTCTTCGATTTCGTTGACTTCGAGACGAGGCTTCTCGAGATTGAAGTCATTCTGCAGACGGCGCTGCAATTCGTGGATGATTTTCCCGCGGCGACCGATGACACGGCCGACTTGCTCAGCCGACAATGTGACCTTGGTTCCATCTGGTGTTCGGTTGAACTCAAGGCCGCCAAATCCAGCGCGCTCAGTCTCCTTCAGTAGGTACTCGCGCACGAGCTGACGCTCGATATTACGATTGATGATGTTACGAATGGTGTTTGTCTTGTTCATCATAATCACCTCAGAATTCGTCCTCTTCCTCTTCATCGCCAAAGTGCTCGAGGAAGATCTCGAGATTCACTTGGTAGTGGTTCTTCGGCGTTGCGCGACCCTGCGCACGTGGCCTCCAACCTGTGTGAACTTGACCGCGGTGAGCGGCGCAGTGAGTGATTACCATGTCCTCAGCGTCGATAGTATCGTAGCGCTGGCGAGCATTCTCCATCGCGCTGTTGATCAGCTTGATGAACTCGAGAGAGGCCTTGTATGGATAGCGACCAGGGCCCATCTTGCCCTTTCGGTGGCCAGCCATGGTGTTTCCACCCCTGCCCTTTCGGGAGCGGCGAGTGTAAGGAATTGCTGCCTTCTTTTCCGTGACCTTCTCGAGGTACTCGATTGCGTCCATTACATTCATTCCGCGAATGAACTTGGCAATTTGGTAGCAGTGCTTGTGGTGCATATCCACATTTACTGCGCGAGCCGTAGAGAGGTTCGAACCCTCAAGTAACTGGGTGTATCCGGATTGTGGTTTTCCTGAATTTCTACTCATCATCTCACCTCACTTCAATGCCACGTGCTTACTCGATCGGGTAGCACCCACACCAGGTCCGGTGTGCGTAACTGATCGGCGGGTTGGAGCAAATTCTCCTAGTGCGTGTCCAATCATCTCTGGAATCACTTCAACCTTGACGAAGTCACGGCCGTTGTGGACTCCAATTGTAGTGCCAACCATTTCAGGTAGAATGTACATACTGCGGCAATGGGTTTTGACCATCTTTGAGCCACCATACGCGCGAACCTTCTCAAGGAACTTCTCAGATTCTTCAGACAATCCGCGAGATAGAGATCTCTTCGCGCGCGAAGGCATGAGAGTAGCGATGCATGGAGCATCGGGTTCGTCCTCTGGAGGATAGAGTGGAAGAGCAATTAGCTCCTCCATCGTCATACCACGCCACAGGAACTGCTTCTTGCGGCGCTCAGCGATTGTCGAGCGACGCTTACGAGCCTGACGGCGAGCGAGCTTTGGTGAGCGGAACATCTTCTTTGATTTACGTGCCATAACTCACACCTCACTGCTCCCTCGTCCTTCCACGCCCAGTTCGGCGCGGAGCGATGTGTCCAACCTTCTGACCCGGAGGCGCATTGCGACTCACAGAGTTCGGTCCGTGGACCGCCTGGTGGTTTCCACCACCGTGAGGGTGATCGACAGGGTTCATCGCGACACCGCTGACGGTTGGGTAGAGCTTTCCTCGCGCCTTAGCGCGGTAGTGTGCTGCACCGGCCTTCATCAGAGGCTTCTCGGTGCGGCCGTGGCCGCCGAGCACACCGATAGTGGCTCGGCAAGTTGCTGATAGATCCTTCAATGACCCACTTGGTAGGCGGACGCGCACCTTCTCACCCATGCGGGTCTCGAGAGTAGCGGAGTTGCCTCCGGAGCGGGCAAACTTTCCACCATCGCCTGGGCGTGACTCTACATTACAGATTGGAGTTCCTTCAGGAATCTCCGAGAGTTTCGTAACATTGCCCGGTCGCAGGCTGACGTTGTCACCAAAGGCCAATTCTTGGCCGATGGAGATTCCCTCAGGTGCTGCGATGTGAGCGGTTGTGCCGTCTTCGAATTTCACGCGCGCGAGAGGAGCGGTGTGAGCCGCACTGTGCACGAGGTCGGTGACCTCGCCCATCTTCTCGCTAACACGCGGAAGGCGGTTAGCTGCAGGGAATCGGTGGCTCGAGACCTTGTTCTTTGGACTCGATCCGCGGCGTTGTGAACGTGTTCGCTTACCCATGATATCACCTCATCAGAACGCTCCGAGCTTGAGCGCTGCATCCTCCGCATCGTAGCCTTCGGCAAGCCGCACAGAGGCGTGCTTCCCGGTGATTGTGATCTTCGTGTTGACTTTGGCGACTTGAACGTCGAGGAGTTCCTCGACAGCCGCCTTGATCTGAGCCTTTGTCGCCTCGCGGCGAACGATGAACTCGATCCTGTTGTTATTCTCGCGGTAACTACCGTCTTCGTTTGAGACACGACGAGCCTCGAGAGTCTTCTCAGTGATCCAAGGCATCTGAATGATACTGTATGGGTCAATCATGGGAATCACTCCAGTGCTCCTATCGCCGCCTTAGTCCAGACGGTGAGTCTTCCAGCGTCGCCGCCGGGTGCGAGATCTTCTGCAGAGAGGTTCTTGGCAGCGACAACGTCGACGCCAGGTATGTTGCGAGCAGCCTTGGCCAGACCATCGGTCTGAGCAACCACTAGAAGGACACTCTTCGGAGTGCGATATTTGCGACCGCGCATCGTTCCCTTGCCGGCACGGATACCTCGGCCACTACGAGCGCGCTCGAGGTCGTCACCGAGTCCGAGTCCGTCCATCATAGCAACGAACTTGCGGGTCGAATACTGTAGAGGTAGATTCTCGACATCATACTTCTCATCGCCACCATCTCGGCTCTCGACATATCCATCGATGACGATTGGGAAGCGTACACCATCTCCGAATCGATGACCACGTGCCGCAACCATGTCGGCGTTGGCAGTTGCAGCGATAGCGGAATCACGAGCGACGCCGTTCTCCTTACTGTTGATCTTCTGGGTCCAGTCCTTGGCGACCATTGGTCCATGAGCACGGCGTCCACCGCGTGTGTGCGGGTTCTGAGCACCTGTTCGCTGTCCAGCCTTACGCATGATACGCGAGACACCACGACCCTTGCCCCACCATTCGACGGAGTGCTTCATTCCAGGTTGTGGCTTGCGCTTTCCATCGTGCTCACGGTGACCGTAGGGCTGTCGGCGGTTAGCTCGACTCGCGAGCACAGCTCGGCGAATCAGGTCCTCACGGACCTCGGATTCGAAAACATCTGGAAGAGTGACTGATTTGCCGTCCTTCGCCTCGACCTCGTAGATCTCGGCGAGTAGACCTGCGTCCATCTCTTCTTGCTCGACAATGTTAACCAGATTATACGACTTTGTCTTCATCTAATCACACTCCCTGCTTGCTCGAGGTACTGACGTAGGTCAAATCGACCTCGTGCAGTCTCGTATTCGGGCGAACCGCGTCACGGAAGCGCAGGAGGCGCTTCGCAGGACCTGGCAGGCTGCCTTGGATAATCATGTATGGATTGGTGACCTCTCCGTAGTGGAGGAAGCCACCTGCTGGAGTCACATCGGAATCATCGGGGTTGGAGATGCGGAGAACTCGCTTGTTGAGCTCGGTTCGCTGATGGTATCCCATCTGACCGGCTTGGCGGATTGTCTTACGGACGTAACCTGTTCCGAAGTCACCCATGTTACCGATCTGTCGGCGCCTCTTCGAGTTCTTGTGGCTCAGAAGCTTGACACCGAATCGCTTGATTACACCTTGGAATCCCTTGCCCTTGGTGATACCGACTACGTCAATTTCCTGACCGGATTCGTATACATCTGCAACGGTAACCTCGCCGCCGAGGCGCTCCTTTGCCCACTCGAGCTTGGCATCGTTACCTCCACCAACAAGACCGACCTCCATGATTTCGGGCGTCTTGGATGGCACGCTCTTTACCATCGAAGGTTGAGTAGCGACAATTAGGCGAACCTCACAGAGGTTCGAGTTAGCGAGGGCGTCAAAGGATTCTCCATTGGTCTCGCCATCACGGGTTGGAAGACGTCCAGCACGCTTCGCTGGCTTGCGTCCTTCCTCTGCATCTCGCTCGCCACGAGTCTGGTTAGCGAAGCGTGGGTGAAGACCGTCTGGGCCAGCAGTAGAATCAGCCCAGACTTCACCAGCAGTCTGCATTCCGTATGGAGTCATGTGGTAGCCGCGGACAGCTAGGACCTTCATCGGAGGAACCTCGACGACGGTGACTGCCTTGCGAACCTCTTGACCGGCGGAGGTGGAGGTAGGGTTTGTGTCCCGCATTAGAACGTGAGTCATACCAGCCTTCCAACCAGCGAATCCCTGAATGCGAATCTCGCTTGATTCAGTCTCGGGCCAAGAAGTAATCCTTCCATAAGGTCGGATCGCCCTCTTTCGAGGGCTAAAGCCCATGCTGCCCCTCTTGGGGTTATGTCGGTCTGCCATTGTATGTCCTCCAGTATTTACCGGAAAGTTTGCCGCCGAAGCGGATTCGAACCGGGCCACCACGTTAGGGAGGAACCGTGACACCGAAAGCCGATTTCCGAGTGGATATCAGCAGTCCGGGATACTTGAGCAGAGCCCTATGGTGTCTGGTGCCTCACGTAGTGAGCGGCCTTGCGACTTCCATACCCTATATGAACGAATCGGGAAAGGCCCGTTTGCACCCCTATGGGTGTAAGTGAACCATGGGGTCAGTGCAACGATTTAGAACCCTGACTTCGAATCGATTGGCCCATGAGCGCGAGGCTGCAGCATGATGGGCTTCGTGACGAGGTCATCGAAGCCCGGGCATATCAGCTAGAGGCAGTCGATGTGGCGCTGTCGGGTTCGACCCTTCTTGTGCTTCCGACAGCGGCTGGAAAGACCGCTGTCGCTTGGATGGTTATGGCCGAGATGCTGCGGCGCTCTGATGGCTGGGCGCTGATGATTGCGCCGACGGTAGCTCTGGTGAAGCAGCATCTCGATGATTTACAATCTGTCTTCAAAGATGAATCGATTGAGCCTATCGCGATGAGCGGAGCGATACCTGCATCAAAGCGAGAAGGGATGTGGCAGAAGAGCCGTCTCATCGTCTCAACACCTCAAGTGGTTCGCAACGATGTGATGAAGGGGGAGCTGGATCTGAACGGCTGCTGCGTATTGGTGGTCGACGAGGCGCACCATGCTACTGGAGAACGTGGTGAAGCACAAGTTGCTGACCTCTATCTCAGACTCGCTGCTGATCCACTGATTCTTGGCATGACTGCCAGCCCCGGATCGAAGACTGAGAAAGTCGAAGAAATTTGCCAACGGCTCGCAGTCGAGCGAATCCACATGCGCAGTTCGAGTGATGATATGCTCACAGAACACCTCGCAAATCTCGATATTGAGGAATTACGAGTCAAAGTTCCGAACGAAATTAGAGAACTTGCAGAACCTTTCGTTCGTTGGCAAGAGAGTATCGTCGACCGCGAGCGGCGGCTCGGCAGATATGTCCTGCCAGGGCCCGCCTCTCATTCAGGACTTGCCAATGCCATGGAGAGATCAAATGCCGCTATTCGTAGAGGAGAGTCAGACGCCTACGGATCGATGAGCAGAATCGGTTTGGCAATGTCCCTTCACCACTTGATCAACCACCTTCTCTGCCAAGGCACTGCTGCCGCTCGAGAATTCCTCGACCGAAAGGAGAGCGGTGTGGACTCAGAGAAGAAGAACACACGTAATCTTCTCCGTGACCCACGAGTCAGAGACCTAAGAGCGAGTCTTGCTGAAATTGGTGAAATCCACAGCAAGGTTGGTGCAGTGCGACGACTAGTGCGAGAGAGACTACGCCGTGATTCCGAATCTCGAATCATAGTCTTCGCGACCTTCAGAGATTCAGTGACTGCCCTAGATACAGCATTGGAGAATCTCGAAGGTGCCAAGCCAATCCAATTCATCGGCCAGAGTAAGCGAGGAAGCGGCAAAGGTCTGACGCCAAAGCAGCAGGTCGAGCGTATCGAATCATTCCGCTCGGGTGAAGGAAACATACTGATTGCCACGAGCGTCGGTGAGGAGGGACTTGACATTCCTAGCGCCGACCTTGTAATATTCTATGAGCCGGTCCCTAGCGAAATCCGGAATATCCAGCGCCGAGGTCGAACCGGCCGTCATCGCGATGGAGATGTTGTCGTCCTGATCGCCGAAGATACTCGTGACGAAGGAGCGCGTGCGGCTGCCCTTCGACGTGAAGAAAACATGTACAGAGCAGTCGGCAGAGTTCGAAGGAAACTGGCTCGTAGTGGCCATCTTGATCTCTCAAATTTGTCTCAGTTCCGTGTAGAAATCGAAGGAGAACTAACTCCTGCTGCCGAGTTTGTCAGAAGCATACGAGAAACACATCGCCCGGAACTCAGTGAACAGCAGCAACCTGAGAACACAGAAGCAGTAGCTGAGCCTCGAATAATTCCGCCATCCACATTCAGACCGAGAGGGCAAACTGGCCTCGAAAATTTTCCAGCACAGCACGAGAGTTTGGAGCCGAAAAAGCAGAAAACAGCGGAAGTAAAAACACCTCATGTACGCGAAACAGAATCAAGTTCTCCTAATCCACCAAACAAGAGCGATCCAAAGCCGTCTGAGGAACCTGCGCGACCGGTCTCAGCCGCACAGGATTTGATCGACCTCGAAGAAAGTCTGCCCGACGTCCCCGGAGCGACGGTTACAGCCGATGATAGAGAACTTAACAGCGCCGTAGTGGCACGATTGAAGGCCTTAGGTGCTGAAGTCCGAATCGACCGCCTGGAGACTGGAGACTTCCGTATCGGCGAGCGGATTCTAGTAGAGCGTAAAACTGTCAGAGACTTCGTCGACTCACTCATCGACGGTAGGCTCCTTGAACAAGCGAGCAGACTAGTCGGAGCAGCGCCTAGAAGTCTGCTACTAATCGAGGGAGAAGGACTGTTTCAATCTCCCAGAGTCCACCCCCACGCACTGATGGGAGCACTCACCACCCTCGCCCTCGACTTCGGCATCCCTGTGGTCACTACCAAAGATGGGGCAGAAACAGCCCGATTTCTCACCGTTGCATCGCGCCGTGAAGAATCAATGCTCGACGGGCTCACTCCCCGTGCGCGAGATAGATTAGAGGCAGTCAGACCAGAATTGTGGACAGACCCGGTGACTCAAGCCGCTGCCGCTGCACGCCAACTCCGCGGTAGTGAAGACGATGAGAGAACAGGCGCAATCACTCTACTCGTCGCCATCCCAAGCGTCGATGAAGATCTCGCGATACGTCTGCTCAACCGATTCGGGACCATCGCAGGTCTAGTCTGGGCGGACGAAGACGACCTGCGTCAAGTCGAAGGCATAACGGAGACCCAAGTTCGTGAAATCTGGCGAACATTTCGCTCCGGCGAACGTCTTCGTAATCGCTGAGAGAGTCAGTCACCGATAACAGCGATACGAGTTCGGAGTAGAGCCAATCGGTTATTGTGTGTACCAAGAGCGAAAGCAAGCATCTCGCACAGATGAATCACCGGGATATTAGTAGCAAGTCCGGCATTACGGCCAGCCTTGCCTTGATACACATCAAGAACATAATGAGAAAGATTGCAAGCGCTGACAATCAACTCAGCGCCCTCTGACTTAGCCTCGGACAGAGCCTCAGCAGCCTGCTTCATCACAGTCGAATCCTCACTGAATAGTCCAGGAACACCGACACTCTGAGTTCGAGCTTCCCAGTTAACTGGGGTTCCACCAAGAGCCGAAATCAACTGCTCCAGATAATTTGGATCATACACATCATCTCCGCCGCAAGCACCTTCTTGCTGGATGTTTGGTCCGTAATACCCAGCAACCACGAAATCAATCGGGTTGCGGACCTTATCCGCCAACTTGTCCAGACCAATCTCATCGACAACCGCGTGTAGTAAGTGGTGAACTGCAACATCCCCTGTCATCGTCAGACCACAGGTGCGCTGCAGAGTCTCGTTGACTTCTTGCAGCAGAATTTGGTCTGACTTCAAAGTCATCAGATCTTCATGCAAATTGCCGGCCGTCGCCGCGCATGGAGTCATGATGTCCAGACCCTTTGCCTCAGCCATAGCAAAAGTGCGTGCATTGAGAGTCAACTGTAGGCGACGGTTAGCCTGTCTTACAATCCCAGCGCCGCAGCTGGTGGCTCCAGGTAAAGGAACCAAAGTGATACCCAAGGCGCGAGCCAAGGAGTCCATCGTATCAGCAACCTCGGGGGCGCTGCTGTGGGCGACGTTTCCAGGGTGGTAAGCGTATTTTACAGGCATTTACTCACCTCAGAATCTCCCGTCGAGCTCATTGAAAATCGCCACGACCTCATGATGATTCTCGACTGATGAATTGAATTGCCGCGGCATCTTTCCAAATCCTGCGGGCGGGGCGACCATCGCCAACATATCGTAGAACATATCTCCACCTGTGCGTGTGAATCCTGTCATCATCCGCGCAGTGACTCCAGAAGTCAGGTTTCCAATAAGTCCGATAGGGCCGAGAACTTGTCGATAGAGGACTGTATCGTTGACTTTTCCACTCGATTTCAGCGTCCAAGCGTACCACCAAACATGCTTGCCGTGACGCCCTGTGAACGCGTCCTGTTCGAGAACGTGCGTCCTTGCGTCGAGCAAAGCCTCTGAGATGACTACACCGGATCCATTCTGCCGGCGAATACTGGCTAGATCGGTCTCAGCCTTGATTCCGTTCGGACTTCCAAGAATCGAATCAAGGCTGGCAACCGATGAATGAGATGAACGTGGATCGTTGCGACGGGCCCAAGCAGAAGCGAGGACAGAGGGGCCGAGGTAGCCGTTCGCGTGCGGAACGGCGTCGGATGATGCTTGGAGAAGAGCGGCGCTGCTGAAATCGGTAATCGAGTGCAACGCCGAGGCAACATTAGGATCCATGACTCCGATGGGGCCTTGCATGGTCGTGGCTCCTTCTCTGGTTGCGGCGACCATCCATGGTTCGGTCGATTCACGTCGGCGCTCCATCGGCCAATGATCGACGACTAGGTCACGGATGACTTCGAAGCCAGGTAGTGGATCCACTCGAAGGCTGAGAACTCCATCGCGATTCGGAGCCACAGCATCGAGGCGAATCATTCCTGGGAGAACTAATCGGCCGTTGACACAGATTGCTGTCGATGGGTCATCGGCAGCCCCGTCACGGAAGGACAGGCTGCCATCGTGTGTGCTCTTGATGGTTCGAAGAGCCTCAAGCAGACTCAGGTTGCCCGGCATCGCGCAGACCCAAGTGTCGGAGCCAGTCGATGCCTGCTCTGGGTCATAGCGGAAGATACTGAGTTCTGCCTGAACGGCAGCGGCTGTGAGGACAGGTACTGAGAATCCGTCCTCTCCATCGGCTCCGCCAACATCGCCAGCGGCGTGAGCCTTGATCGCCTCGACCATGTCTTCGTGATAGACACCGGCGCCATCGACGGCGGCTAAAGCAGCCAGTGCTTCGAGAGCCCACGCGGCTGCTGGCGCATCGTAATCGACATCACAATCCACACGGTCTACGAGTCTTGTAGCACCGAGCTTCTCGAATTGCTCATCCCATTCCTTTCCAGACTCACAGAATAATTCGTAGCTCGTATCACCGAGAGCGCAGACCGAGTAGTGGACTCCGGATAGACTGCCGGCTAGAGACTTGGTTGAAATCTGCCAGAGATCCTCGGCATTGTCGGGCATTTCGCCCTCTCCCCAAGTTGAACAGACGATGAGGACTCGCTTCATGCCCGAAAGTGAACTGAAATCGAAGCCGTCCATGTCATAGACGGTTCCTTCGAGGCCGTAATCTGCAGCCTGCTTAGCTAACTTCGCAGCGAGTTCTTCGGAGTTTCCGGATTGTGAGCCAAAGAGAATAGCTAGGCTGCGGTCGCCAACACTAAGCAACTCGTCGATATCATCGCCAGCCACTTCGATAGGCTCGGAGACCATCGGTTCTGCAGCGGCCTCAACGGCTGGTGCAGCAGCCTCCTCAGGCTCAGCAGCGGCTGCTTCGCCACTTTCGACGATGATGATCACATCGACTGGACAGCCATCAGCAGCGTCGAGAAGATCATCTTCGAATGAAGCTAGAGTCTCAGGCTTCAACCCAGCCTTTCCTTCGTTCCTATCGTATCCACCATCAAGCCTCACTTCGGCATGGATGAAGCAGGTATCATCGGTAACGTGGAAGACTTCTGGAAGAATCTCTTCACAAGCATCGCAGGTGATACAACCTTCCTCGATATAGACACTGACGATGGCCATTTTTCCAACTCAGCCCCGACGGGTAGTTGCCCCACTGGAAATCGATTCTTGAACTTGATGTAAACCAGTGATACGACCTACGGTCGTAATCGACCTCACATATCGAAGCCATCGAAGTCGGCGCCATCCATGCCGCCGCCGCCCTTGCTGGAGATAACATCGTCAATCCTGAGGATCATCACTGCAGTCTCCGAAGCGCTCTGCACGGCCTGTTCAACAACACGGCTGGGCTCGTACACTTTGCTCTCTACCATGTCTACAACTCCGCCATCATAGACGTTCACTCCGTGGGTAGAGAGACCTTCCGAATGTGCCTTTCTGAGATCGATTATTGTGTTGACCGGATCGAGGCCAGCGTTCTCAGCGAGGGTTCGAGGAATGACTTCAAGAGCGCCTGCGAAGGCTTCAATCGCCATCTGTTCTCTTCCACCGATTCCTTCGGCATATGATCGCAAGTCACGGCTGATAGCTGCTAGAACTGAGCCGCCGCCGGTGAGAACTGCTCCATCTTCGTGGGCGACTGCGACGACGCCAACAGCGTCGTCGAAGGCGCGGCGGATCTCATCAACCACATGCTCGGTTCCGCCGCGCAGCAAGACGCTGACGCTCTTGGCTTGCGGGCAGCCGGTGATGAAGACCATGTCAGCATCTCCGATCTTACGCTCATCGACCTTTGCGGCTTGACCGAGGTCGTCTCCGCTGAGGTCATCGATATTGGTGACGATGCTGCCGCCAGTCGCCTTTGAGAGCGCTTCCATGTCACTCTTCTTAGCGCGGCGGATAGCGAATAACCCGGCCTTAGCCATGTAGTGCTGAGCCAGGTCGTCTATGCCCTTTTGGCAGATGACAACATTGGCTCCGCTGGCGATTATAGTGTCGACGAGTCCTTTGAGGAATGATTCCTCCTCGTCGAGGAACTGTGCTAGCATATTTGGATCTGTAATCTGAATCTTAGCGTCGACTTCGGTCTTCTTGACCTCGATAGCCGAGTTGATGAGAGCAATCTTTGCGTCAGCTATCGAGCGAGGCATTCCAGAGTGGACTCGCTCTTTGTCGAGGATTATTCCGTCGACGAGGGAACTGTCCTTGATTGACCCGCCCTGCTTCTTCTCAATTTTGATATCGTCGAGGTCGACGACAACGCCGTCATCGGTTTCTTGGCCGACTGCAAGGACTGCACGGACTGAAATGTCTGCGAGGAATTCCTTGACTGCCCCCGCACTCTTGCCTGTAAGGGCCGTCACAGCGACCTCGTGAAGTCGCTCCTCATTGACGTCGAGAGCATGAGAATCGATGAGTTCGGCTGCCTTATCTGAAGCGAGCCTGAAGCCCTCGCAGATTACAGTTGGATGAACGTTCTGCTCAACGAGATCCTCACTGCGCTTGAGTAATTCTCCTGCGATGACGACTGCACTGGTGGTGCCGTCGAAGCAGTGCTGCTCCTGAGTTTTGGCAATCTCGATAATCATCTTTGCAGCAGGGTGCTCGATGTCCATCTCCTTGAGGATTGTAGCACCATCGTTAGTGATGACTACATCGCCCATTGCATCGACTAGCATCTTGTCCATTCCTTTCGGTCCAAGGGTACTGCGAACCGCGTCAGAAACTGCCTTGGCAGCAGCGATATTATTGCTCTGAGCAGTCTTACCGCTGGTTCGAGTAGTTCCTTCCTTGAGGATAAATATTGGCTGTTGACCGTTGTACATCGGAAATCACACTCCGGAATCCGGCGACCGGAGAGGGGGTCATAAGGCCTCGCACACGTAGGCGCGAGCGCACTCGTGCCACCAAAACTGCGAATCCAGCTCAATCGCCCTTCTGTTGATCTAGCCATTTTTGGCCATAGAAGGCCCACTGCTCCATTGTCCAACCATCAGGGAGGCCTTCTTCTGGAATCGGTGGAACACCAGGAGGTAGGACAGACTGAGGCTCAACAGCCGGCTCCTCCACCGGCTCTGGCTCAGGAATCACTTCCTCCACGGGCTCTGGCTCAGGAATCACTTCCTCCACGGGCTCAGGCTCAGGGATAGGCTCAGGTTCGGGCATTGGAGGAGGGGGCATTTCTGGGGCGGGAGCTTCTGCTGGCTCATCCTCTGGTAGAGGTGGTGGTGGCATCTCTGCGGCAGGGTTCTCAAAGATGTCAGCTGAGCCTCCGTACATCGAATTAGCAACCTCGTCGGCTGCTGGCAACTCAGGTGCGGCCGGGACTTCGCCATCCCCACCAAGGTTGACGAAACTCGACGTGTAATCCTCGATACTCGAGTATTCCTCGAGTGGTGCTTGTGCTTCCTTGACGATTCGTAATGTGATTATGCCGACGACAACCATCGCAACCAATCCGGCGATGACGAAGACGATGTTGGCTGCCAACTTGGCGATAAATCCGACATCGGGTCCATCAGTGACTTGGATAGTCTTCACCATTTGAATTGGAGTTCCGACAGATACCTTGTCTATGTCGGAATCTACCGCAAGAATCACATTGAACGTGAGTGTGTTCTCGCCAAGATTGTCGAGATGTTCCTGCTTGACATCGATACGAATTGTAACAACCTTGGTCGATTGTGGAGTCAGGACGAAATCTCGGTCCTCACTGTCAACACGGACATCGAAGACATTGAAGAAGAGTTCAGGCTCTGTGGTACGATCGATATCCGCTCTCATCAACTGTTCAGATGTAGTATGCAGATTCTGAACAGTAAATTCGAGGACATATTCTCCCTTCTCATCAATTACAACGGTTTGTCCTCCGGCTGGAGGCAAAACTAGCATCCATCCGACCTTTCCAACCTTGAATTCAGCCTCACCTTGAGATGATACACTCTGGCCTATTGTCTCGGACTCCTGACTGGTAGCAATCAAGGTGACTGTGCGGTCGCCATCCGCACCATGTGCGAAGGCGTAACTTACTGTCAGATTGAGAGATGATCCAGCCTCGACCCAAGGGGTCTTACCATTGGTTAATCCCTGCGCGTTGACAGAGATGTCAGAATGGCTCGTCTCGAAGTCAATATGGAACCGATCGGGCATGTTTCCATGATTCCAGACTTCCCAACGCAAAGTCCGAGAGTCATCACCTGCGCGATAAACCTCTTCGGTAAGATCCATGTCTGGAACCTCGATGAGATAGGTTTCGGGAACAGTTAGCAACAATTGGACACTGCGCTGGTATTGAGGGTCGATTTGACTGGTCGCTCTGACCCATATTTGGTAGGTCTCATTCTCAATCCCGTAAGGCATAGGGAACATCAGCAGAATACTCGAGTCTCCACCGAACGGATCGATGCCGAGAGTCTGTTCAGCGTTCAATTCGAGACCCAGTTTCCAATCAGCAGAAATCGACAGATCAAAGGCCTCCTCAGAGTTACCATCGTTGACCATCTGAATTTCGATCCATCTCAGAGCGCCATCAGCTGGTGCCAACATCTCTCGAATCTCAGGCACCAACTTCAGGTCGTGATCTATCGGCACCTCGACATGGACGGTCCATTCCGTCTGGAAATTAGCCGGAGCGCGCCCATTAGCGAGCAGGGTAATCGCGTAAGAACCTGGAGTGATTTGATCAGGAGTTGTGAGTTGGGCATTGAGTTCGAATTCATCACCAATCTGCATCTCGACACTAGTCATTTCGACTCCGGTCTCGTTAGTCCAAACAAGGTTTGATGCTCCCCAACGATTGTCTGCGAAAGTTGCACCAAGATTCCACGTAGCAACTTGATTTCCGGTATTCTTCAGAGACATCAAAACATCGCCGGTTTCACCAGGTAACAGAGTCAGAGCAGGATTCTGCAATGTTTTCTGCGTCAGATAGGACGAATATGATGCAGTTACATCGACGGGTAAGTCGATGGCCCACTTTGAGAAATTTGTCAAACCATCACCGATGTGAACATACCAATCGACTTCCTGAACAGTCGCACCATCGGGAATAGTCAGATTGATCCAGAGATCCATCGTCTCTAGGGCTTTGATCGTCTTCGTCACAACGCTATTGTCGTGATCTGAGGGGTGGTTGGAATCAATTCGTAGTGGTTGCTCCCACATCCATGACTTGTTCGATACCTCGGTGTAAACTCTGAGAGTGATGTCAACATATCCGTTATTTATCACTGCACACGAGAGAGAGGGTGGTCGTGGATCAGCTGGAACGACGATGTATGCATTAGGAAGAGGATCGTCGCATTCAAGATCAAGGGTATATTCAGGAATACGCTCTATGCCGAACATGATGAATCCATCAAGGTGGATTCCTTGTGTTGCAAAGGAAGAATCGGAATCGAATCTGAATGCCAGTGTGTAGTCACCAGTTGGATGGACGTCGGACATATCCCAGACCAGTTGAGTCCAGTCACCATAAGTTTCGGATAACTCTTGAGCAGTGTAATTGTAGAATTCTTCGTTACCGGCATCGGCTTCCATTCGGACCATATCACCAGTTCCCATACTGCCCCAAGCGTGCGTTACCATCTGCAAAGAGATGAACTCAAATCCACGGATGCGAGCACGACAGAAGTTGTTGGCGTATACAGCAGACACACTCTGGTCGAGTGTCCCATAACCCAGACCGTGTCCGGGGTCCTCACAGGAATCGAAAGGTGACAACCAACCCCACCATAGACGGTCAATTCGGTTGCTTGCGTAATCAGCGCCCGGTCGGGAGACTCGCCAGTGACGCTCGCCGATGGCACTCGATGTATTGTCCATCCTCCAATGTCCGGAGTCGTCAGGGTAGTCAGAAAGAGAGCCGTCTGAGTCATATCCAGCTCCAACCCAGGTTGGGTTGTTGTAGCTTAGTTGGTTCGGGCAATCTGCAGTATTGTCTTGATCGACATCTCCGCAAATTCCGTTCTCCATCGGGTCGTCCCATACAGCGACTGGCATCTCGCGGTCTAGCTGATTATTCTCTTCATTATCGTCTGCGAGGCCACCATCGATGATACCTCGGAGGATGATTCCGCCGACGAGGTAACCATTCTCATCGAGTTGGCTGTGAGCGGAATTAGGAGTCCAGTAAAATTCTGCTCGGTAGGATTGGAATCCAGAGAGTGTCATATTCACTTGCCACTGTGTAATCATGAATCCCACAGGGTGCCATATCTGCATGATTCCATTAGCACTCGCCGGCTGACCTGAAGTTCCAGCCTGGGTGAATGTGACATTAATTTGAATCAATTCATCTCGGAGAACGTATTCAACAATACTGTCATCTGGATTGGTCCACTCCCTCGCGTCGAGAGAACCGTTTCCAATCTCGATAGCTGTCACTTCGAAATCGATGAGGGCGCGAGGTGCGACCTCACGCGCAGGGTTGTGGTCTAGTGCCGGGCCAAACGCAAGGGGCGAGAGGCTCGTCACCATCAGAATGGCGAATAACGTGAGAGGAGTCAGGCTACGCATGGACAACGAGTTCATGCGATATCGATTCGGGTATGAAGGTTCGGTCACTGCGTGCGCCGCCCTACGGGCGGCCACATGAATGGCTCCGGCAGGCACAATCACCGCCCGAGAACCGACACTGTGCAGTTCACCTCCAATGAAGGGCTTATGTTCGCTTGTAGTCGCCACGAGGCAATGTCGCGGCAGAGAACCCCTCTCTTGCCGCGCTTCGTACTGGCTACAATCGTTCTCGGGCAAGTCACCGTCGCCCCTATCGTGGGTTTCTCTCTGACCTATCTGCTATCGATTAACAACGATGGAAACCAACTCTCCTTCGATATAGATCTGGGTGCCTTAGATTGGATTATTATCGCTGGACTGTCATACGGTATGCTGTCCTTGGTTCTCGCTCTGATCGCCGGAGCTTACTCCCCAGCCAGTGTTGCGGACAGAGGAGGATGGCTGACAGTTCTTGGACTGCGAAGAAGAGTGAATCAACCAGAATTGATTGATCGAGCAAGGCTCAATTTGCAACGCAGTCCTTACGGCCAAATGGCGCGATTAGTCAGTAGCCAGACGGGGCGATATGACCTTCTTTCAATTCATGGAGGGCTACAGATTCTAGCAGTGCCAATCCAAGTTGCTCTGATCGCTATTCCACTCATGATAATGGAAGGGATTCCCGAGCGATTCGTCGAGCCCGAGCAAGCCTTTGAATTGGGGATGGTTGGATATTTCATCGCTCTCTGGTTCTGCCTTAGAATACAGCCAGTTTACTCAAGGCACCTGATAGGAATCGCGGCTTGGTTCCGCAAAATTCTATCTAGAATCTCAAAATTCTCCTGGATTCTCCCCATTATCATATTCTGGTTCGTAGCCCGTATAATGCTCAAACTCGCCCTCGATTGGCTTGACGTGGACTATTCGGTATGGCATAATGTCCAATTGGAGGCGGTGCTGTTGAAATCGATAATGCCCGCCGACCAAATTCCGGATGTCGCGATAATTGATTTCCTCGTCGCAATATCCGTACTTCCTGTCGCGGTCTTCACTACAATCTCTGTCCTTGGAGGGGCGCACGATATGCCAGATTGGATGCACGACCCTGAGGAAAAGATAGAGAATTTGAATCAAAATTTATTGGAAGAAGATGCAACTCCAGAGGTTGACGATGATGGTGGAAAAGATACGAACCCTCCCGCAGAATTCGGCACCTGGAGGCGCACCACTGGTGCCGAAGCAGAGGAAGAGATCGACTCTTCTTCGGAAGATGAAGAGGAATCCTCCCGAATGATCGATTTACCATTCGGTCTCTTTGATGACTGAGAAATGGGAAATCGAGAAGTATCACCTTACAGGAAATATCTGCTCGACACCGTGATTCAATACAGCCCAACCGGTCGCAAGAAACATTCCGAAGAGGAATGGGTTTGGTCCGACCATGAAAAGTCCGACCGCGGCGAGGATGAGGAATACTCCAGAGATTCTAGCTTCAATTCGCCGAGCACCGACGGTGAACAGTGCTAATCCGAGTACGAAAGCACCCAATGTGGCTGCACCTGACACACCGCCACCCCCTCAATCGCCACGCAATTCAGCGAGAACCTGCTCGACGCGGTCCATGCCGCGCGAGATATCTTCGCGACCGATGGTGTAAGCGAATCTGAGGTGACCCTCCCCGGCCCCGCCAAAGGCGGAACCCGGACTACAAAGGACTCCTCCCTCAAGCAAAGCCATTGCAATCTCTTCACTATTCATGCCTGGCACATCGATCTTCGGAAAGACGTAGAACGCTCCTGTTGGAACGTGACAAGATACTCCTGGCATAGCGTTCAATCGAGCACAAATCAAATCCCGTCGCTGCTTGAATTCATCACGCATCTGCTCCGGATAGTCCGAGGCTTTTTCCAAGGCCTCGAGCACAGCGTATTGCATCGCATCATTGCTACACGCTGTAACATAATACTGCATCTTAGTGATATGACCCATCGCTTCGAGGTCTGGTGAGAGAATGTAACCAATCCTCCAGCCGGTCATGGCGAAAGTCTTGGAAAATGAATTGATCATGATGACCTTGTCATAGCCCGCACCCAAGAATGAGACATGTTCGGAATCGTATACGATGCGATCGTAGACTTCGTCGGTGATAACCCACAAATCATTCGCGCGTGCGAACTCAATCAATTCATCGCGCTGTTCAGGAGTCACATTTCCTCCAGTTGGATTACTTGGGAAATTGTACAGAACTGCAACCGTTTTCTCAGTTAGACTAGATTCAAGGTCTGCAATGGTCGGAACAAATCCATTGTCGAAGAGACAGGGATAGAGAACAGGATTCCCTCCACATATCACCACATCAGTCGGATAGAGAGGGAAATACGGCTCTGGCAGTAGAACCTCGTCACCGGGGTCGACGAGCGCGAGGAAAATATCGAGCAACGCATTCGTGCCGCTCATGGTCATACAGACATTGTTTTCATCGAGAGTCGGGATTCTGTTATGCCATGTCTCTGCAATCTTTTGACGCAGCGGAGGAAGGCCGGCTGTGGTAGTGTACTTGTTGCGGCCATCCTTCATCGCTTGAGAGAAAGCCTCGATGGCGAGGGCCGGTGGTTGGAAATCCGGCTCGCCTAAACCGAACTGCACAGCGTCATCGCCAGCCATGTCGAACATCCGCCTAACTCCCGTAGGACGGATGCTGTTCGCTCGTTCCGAAAACCGCACCACGACCTACGGACGACCGAATGAGCATTTGAAGGCACACCCTCGAATCCTTCGGATTCGCTACCTAGAGGTCTTTTCTTAGGCAAAAATCACTGAAGTTGTGATTATGGAAAATCGCCGGATTTTCTAATCGAGAAGTTCTGCCTCGACCACTTCATCGATTTCATCGCGGGTACGAACATTATCGATCATCGCCTCTATCTCATCGTCTGAACGGTAGCGGATGAGGACGAGAGAAGAGAGCCAGAAGAGACCAACGAGAGCCACCGCGCCAATTGCTATCGGCGTGATACCCATTGCTGAGTCCTCAGAGCCACTTCCTGTTACCTCGAAGAAGACTGGAAGTGAGTGCATCGCTCCTGCGACCGCATGAACCTCTACCGTGTGTTCGCCTGATGCAAGTTTTGCAGGATTCAGAAGAACGTGCCAAAGGAATGGAGTTAGGGCGCCAATCTCACTGGGAGTAGCAGAATAGGTCGCTTCCATCCACTCACCTCCATCGATGCGGTACTCGACCCGATCTATGCTTCCTGCTTGGCCCCATGCGTGGCCGGTGATATTGATCGCTTCACCAATGGTCAGGTTGAGACTGTGACTCTGTAGGCTTGGGTCGATGAGTGGAGACTGGTCCGAATCGCGCAGGAATATCGCGAGGTCAACTGCTGCGCGCGCATCGACCATTCCATAACCGAACTCGCGATTCCAATAGGGATCGACTTCCGGGGCACTCGGCTCACCACGAAGTTCGGAAGTATGCTTGAGAATCTCTTTGATTTGGAGAGGAGTGAGGTTCTCATTGGCTTCGATGACCAATGCAATCACTCCGCTCACCGCGGGTGTGGCGTAGGAAGTACCACTACCACGCCCCGTGTAGGTATTGTCGGAGGCATCGGCTCCGAGGAAATTATTGCAACCACCACTACTCACACATCCTTCGGCTTGAATGATATTTGAGCCGGGCGCGCTAATCTCAGGAACCAGTTCGTTGACTGGATTACCATCGCCGTTATCTTTGCGTGGCCCACGTGAGGAGTATCCTGCGATTGTATCGTCTGAGCGGTTTACCGTGTTCTGGTCATCTGTGGCTGCAACAGTAATCGAAAGCGAAGATGCGCTCATCCCCGAAAGTCCATCGTTATCTTCACCATCATTGCCAGCAGCATTCGATACCACCACACCCAATTCCATTGCCTCATCGAGAACCCTACTGTGCATGTCGTTGCCATCAGAACCTCCGTTCTCGTGGCTGGTTATTCCCCATGAAAGAGAGATGATATCGATGCCGTAGCTAGCTTCGTCTACACCCGCCCAGGCATCGTCACGATGGTCGATAATCCACTGGAGGCCGTTCATGGCGGATTCGTAGAATTCCTGTTCGAGGAGGTAATTCTCGAATGGTCCGGCTCCGACATCTGTCCCGATTCGGACGTCTACAAGTCCAGCATCGGGTGCGGAGCCGTAGAAATCGGACTGCGAACCATCCGCTTCAATTCCAGTAGCACTAGCCATCCCCATGCAGGCAGTGCCATGTTGGTTGCCGTCGTCTGGATCGAATGATCCGTCGTCTTGACGACCCCCTGCGAGGACGCATTGTGGGTCCGAGTGCATGAAACAGACAGCATCGTAGCCAGCGACGAATTTTCCGTCTAAACCAGGGTGTTCATTGTCAACGCCGGTATCGACCATGGCGATGTTGACGCCTTTGCCTGTGACTCCGAAGTCCCAGGCACCAAGCGGATATTCTGTCGAGTTTTTCGCCTTAACCGCTGGAGTCTGAACATCGCCAAAAAAGACCAATGAGCCATATCGCTCAACCATGACAACTCCTTCGATTTGGGCAAGTTGCCAGACTTGTGAAGCATCGACATCTCCCAGAAGAACTGCGTCGACGAGAGTTAGTTCGAGATTGATTTCGTAGCCGAGTTGCTCAAGGGTGTCGCGATCGGCTTGAGTCACCTCACGCGCGTAAGAGATTCCTACATTGACCGGACCAGTCTCACTCTGAAGGGAATCATGGATGCCGTTTCGATCGGAATCGAGCGTGGTGTATTCCCACCACTGGAGGCTGGTGTCCCACCAGATTGGAGCTTGGTTAGGAACCTCGATAGTCTGACCCACCTCGATCATCTGCAAGCCCTTAGCATCGAGTGGTTCCAACCTCTCTTCAGCGCTTGTCGCTGCGATGCTGCCCGCCAATGGTGACATCAACAGAAGCACGAGCGCGACTGCCACCGACCTGCTATTCATCAGTCCACGCCCACAACGGTACTCCTTCAATCCCACCTATACGCGAGATTGAAACAAAATCACAAAATCAAAGATTACTCTCGTTTGGACTAGATTTGGTGGGGGCACTGGGATTTGAACCCAGATCAGCGGGTATCTTCCGCCTAGCGTGCACCTGGCAGGTGCACGCTCTCGGTTTGCGACGGGTCGGTGCTCCAGTTGGTCATCAAAACCATCAGATTACCCACTCGTCGTCATTCCCGTGCAACTGGAGCCCGCGGTACTACCAGGTTATACTATACCCCCAAGGGAGTAAATCGACGAGTGGCCCCACTCTTATGATGCTCACGGTTGAGTAGTGTCGAAACCCTATGTGACCTTGTCAGTAATCTATCAAATTGAACTTAGCGACTTGCCGATGATTAGACTCAGAGAGAACCTATCAAAGGTCCAACGACCAAGCTCACGAGTAACCAACCCCCGAGCATGGCACTGGCCAAACCCCAAGCCCTCGGACGGATGCCCACGCTGAGACTACCCAGCGTACGAGGGATTGGGCCTGTAATACCGATTATGCCACGCGCGAGCACAATAGATAGGCCCGCGGCGAGGATTAGTCCAACCAACATCGCCAAAGCCAAAATCACCCCAAATCCACCAGTGCTGGCGACCGAACCAACCCCCTGAGCGACCATGTCAGGTGTGCGTAACCAGATCAACCAAGCAAGCCATATTCCTAGATGGACATCATCACTGAATGAAGATAGTTTTCGCCATTCACGGTAAGCCTGTGGAAGTAGGGAATGCAGCTTTCCAGCAATCCAATCGATCTCTGGTATTCTTCCTTTGGTCAGTGTTCTGACGCCGTGATAGGTAAGCAGTGATGCAAGACCAACTTCAATCCAAATCCAAATTGAACCAAGTCCAGCAACCGCCATGAGAGAAATCGGTACTGCCCAAATCGCAAATCCAAATCCGGCTCCGAGCAGAGTTAGCAGAACTCCTGAGCCGGGCAGCAGAACTTCGTCGGGCTCCTCATAGCGACTTTCACGGGGCATCGCTAGGATGAATATTGGGAGGAGTGCGGTGCCCCAAAGCAAAGTCAACGGGTCGAGGAAACTGTGTCCAGAACCCTTGCTGGCATCCTCGACCGCGTCAGCAATCTCGGAACTGGAATAGGTTCCTGGAGCCCAATCTGTAACGAAGCCAGCGGCGTCGATTATGATTACAGCGTCGCTGGCGCCGCTGGGAAAGGCCTGACCTATGCTTGAATCCGACTTGTCCATCAGTAGTGGCCAGGAACCATTGATAATCGCCGCATGAGAATCTAAATCGACAGCTCTGACTCCTTTTCCAGTCGCGATTTGAACAAAAGCGATATCGCTGTCGATCAATGCTGCGGCCATCTGGAAGTCATTGGCTTGACGGATCGCATTGGCCGACCCCGGCACATACATCCCGATGATCACAGCGTCGGACTCTGAGAGTAATTCAGAGAGTGAAACCGAGCCATCGCCGCCGTGTTCAAGCAAAGCGAAGGAAGGAGCAGCGCCGTCGGCACGCGAGGCATTCGCATCGATATCTGGCAAATGAACCGCTGGCCCGATGCTGGCGATAGCGAGAACAAGAATTACTGCATAGGCCGGCATCGGTAGCATCGCCTCACGCATTGAGGCACCCAACCAAGCAATGACCCCTAGTGGTATCATTACCGCAACCCAAGTGCCACTTAGCAGAGCCTCGGGGTCTTTCTCAACCTCGAATTTCAGAACCGCCACAACATCGCATGGTTCTGCAGGGTCCTGGTCTTGGAGAGTGAAACAAGCATCAATCATGTACAATCCTGGCTCTAGTGGATTCGAAGTTGACCAAGTTAGAACCGTCCGATTAGCCTCCCCCACCCTGAATGAATGCGGCGCCTCGAAGTGTTCGAGGCGTTCATCCTCCTGACCAAATCCATGTACCATCGATTCGTAATCATCCATTGGACCGACAACCTCGATGACTTGATCTGAGAAGTCGTCTGGACCCCATGGTGAAATTGGAGTGAATTCGATTCTTGTGATTCTATTGGAATCGGTGACCTGTTGCATTTGTGGATCAATCAGGTCACCGGTGAAGGTGATTCCACTCCTAGCATCATACGTCCCCCACCAAAGCGAACCAGGTTGTACGCAGTCGTGTTGAACCGAAACTTGCAGAGATAGCACATCTCCTGGACCAAGATTGACGCCTTCGATAGGAACCTCGACTTGGAAAAGATGAGACTGAGTGTAGGATTCCTCCATCGTCACCTGATTCGTCGCAACCCCATTCAAAAGAGTGAACGAACCCCACTGCAAGGTAACGAAGAAACTCGTTGTCGCACCGGCTGGAGAACCAGGAATCACATTTGTCTGCCTACAAACCGGTGATTTCGCTTCGAGGGAGGCAAAGAGATCGACCGTGACTGTTCCGTTGAGTGAAAACGCCTCCTCAATCGGCGCTCCTTCAACATCGAGCAGTATCTGAGGTGCGCCAACCGTTTTCGAGAAACTCGCTGAACCACTAGGAATTCCAGTGACTATTGGCCAATCACGCCGCAGCTCTGGAATCTCTTCGGTTCCGTGAAGGAAGATATTGTGAGATTGTGGTAGTTCAAGGTCAAGACCGGGGCCGTATTCTTCTCCACTTTGAGCAGAAGTACTACTCGACGCCAGAGTCCCGATGAGTAGCAAAATCACTACTACTGTCAGAATCCGCGGCCTCGGCATGGCTATCCCTCTCAACTCAACGCCCTACAGACCGGCATTCAAACCCCGCGCTTACTCGTGTTCGATGAAAACGATTCCATGAGGGCTCAGAATTCGCTTCCTCTTAGAGGAAGCGTGAATGGACGAAGATTGCCATCAAGGCTCCAGAGAGTGTGGCCAGGAAGTTCACAGTGTGCTTACCGATGATTCCCCTATTCTCGAAAACAGCACCCAGAATCGAATCGACTTGACATCCTAACCAACCGATTATCGTCACAACTGTGAAGAGGGTCACCAGAGGAATCGTCGATTCTGCTACAGAAGATAATGAGACTGCCATGAATGCCATTAGCAGCCCTCCTGCAAGGGCTGCAAACGAACCCGTCACGGACATTCCTCCGTTAGTTCCGGCCGGGACGGCTTCGAGATTGATTATGCTGCGAGTCCTTGGATCGAGGCTCCCAATCTCAGAAGCAAGCGTATCTGCGGCAGCCACGGAGATTGAAGCCGCCGCCGCCATGTAAGCCCAATCAGGCTGGTCAAGAGCATAATTAGCGACGGCGACAATCGACGCAACTCCGCCATTGGCCATCACATTCCTCCAACCTCTAACCCCCTTGTTATCCTCGGCTAAGCGCAAGGCTGCCTTCTCATCGTAGCGCCACAACGTCGCCAAAGAACCAACGACGAGGAAGAGAATTAGTATGGTCAGCCAGGTCCAATGGCCGAGCAAAGAAACCGAAAATCCGACCGTCGCCGCAGCGACCAAACCACTCCGATTAAGCATCCCTCGAAGACCAGAAATGAGCATCATCCCGGTGACCAAACCGATAGAGACCATCTGGTCGGAGCTGAGTTCCATGATAATCCTCAACCCTCTCCGTCGCCTTCGGATGATGAAGGATTCCCTGTGACTATCAAACCAACATGGGCATACGACGCACTGTACTCAGTACTCGGTGGGTTAACCAAAGGACGGATGCGATTAGAATCGTAGTCCAGCCAAGCATGCAGATGAGGACACCGATTTCACCCAATCCAATCCATTCAGGAATCAAAAATGACAGGTATGAGGTTCCATTCCATATCGCATGACCAAACACTGCGAGCCCGTAAGCCTGCAATACATGGCGAGGAGGAAGAATCTGAATCCCATCCTCGGAGCGATAGCGAGCAGCCTCTGACGAGGTCACGAGGTCTGTGAGAATATCTTGAGGCGTGGCGACACCATCCGCGTCACGCGCTACGCCTGTCTTTGAATCGATTAGCATCCATGATGAGGTAGAGGAATCAACCTCAGACAATAACTCCTCAAAACTCCCTCGAGGTTGATCGTATCCAGAATGATCTCCATCACCATCAACATCGATACCTAGATTCTCAGCGGCGTCAACAACATCGACCGTTAATCGCCGCATTAGCCAGCGGATTCTTTTGTCTATATCGTGGTCCTCGACCAAACAACCGACTGCGAATCCACTAATCCCAGTCCACAGTGCATGCCCGGGAATCGAACCAATTCCGCGGACTAGAGTCGTGAAACCGAGACCTATAGGGCCTCCAAAGGTGCTCATTAGAACATACGACATATTCTCGATGAGGGCGAAGCCCAAACCCACGGTGAAACCGATTTGTAATCCGTGGCGCGGGCTCTTAATCGAAGGCAGGAATAAGAGCACTGCAAGCAATTTCCACAATTCTTCACCAAGCGGGGCGCTCAATACCAACAAGAGGAACTCAGTCGAGGCACTGGACAAAGAAGAAGGAAGAATTCCAGGGAAAATCCAGGTATTAATCACCAGAGCCGGGAATGCCGAAGCCATACCTGCAATCAACCAAGCTTCGGCATCTCGACGCCTCGTTGGTAATCCAATCCATTTCGACGAGGTCGCCCACCAAGCGAAAACTGGAATTGAGAATCCCATTATCCATAGAGGGATTACGAGTAAAATGAACAACAACATGAACAGCCATTCAGTCGACTCGCTGAGAGCGAATAGAGTCACAAATGCACTCGTCGCAACAGTGAGTGAGAATACCAACCAAACTTGCCTATGAGGAGGCAAGTCCAACACGGAATCATCCGGAGTCAAGAATCTCTTGAAGCGAGTAGGGGCGACAGTACGCAGCGAACCGCCCTCGGGTAATGGGTGGTGTTGCTTACCCTTCGCATCGGGAACCGCCAACCTGACATGAACCAATTTGGGTTTGTGAAGTATCAATAGTAGTGGAATTGGGGCGAGGGAGCAGATTGCACCTATTACTGAGATTATGGCATCTCCCGCGAGTGCCCCCTCAATCAAGGAAGCCAAGCCAAATTGCACAATAAGAAAAGCCAACATCACTGTTCCGAGCATTCTCCAATAATTTTTCCAAGGCTTGCTCTCGGTAGCCAATCGAATGTTCTCAGGAGCAGGGCTCAAGGGGACCGGTTCATCGAGTTGGTATCGTTGACCGGAAGCGTCTGTGATAATCCGCGCCATCAGAATCACCGTAGTGCCGCTCAGATCGCCCATCACTCGCGACGCCCAAGGCATCCGGTGCGGTTCCTCATCACAGCGACGATACTCCGTGAAAGCCGACCCATATAGGGTTCAGCACGTCTTAACTGGTATTTCCTAAGATAGCACCACAGGCCCCACAGAAGAGTTCGACGCGATTTTTGTCCTTCTGCATACTCCATTCTCCGCAAGCTGGGCAGGGAGGCAGGCCCTTCTCACTAGGTGCGACTCGAGGGCCAGCACGACGCTTTTTCTTGCGTGGAACATACCAACCACTCTTCGGCTTCCTGACCTTCGGCATGTGCGTGACCCGATTCGACATCACCGACTCCCTCAAGACACTTCTGCACGCTTAGACAAAGACCACATCTCTGAAGTGATCTGTTCGAAGGGAGACTCTAGGGTAGCGGAGTGAAGCCAGAGCACCGTTGAGGTGAAGTGGTTGTTCGACTACGCTCGCGCGTGGATTGTGTTGTTGTCGGCGCGGGCGTGTCGGGACTTTCTTGCGCAATTCGTTTGCTTGAGGCAGGTCATTCAGTCCGCATAATCGCACGCGAGTTCTCTCCTGATTTAGTCTCAGATCGTGCTGCCGCGCTTTGGTACCCTTTCCTTGCTCATCCGGTGGAAAAAACAGATCGGTGGGGGGCCGAGACCTATGCAGAATTGTTGCGTTTGGGCAAGGGAGAATTATCTGCAGGGATTACCATGAGAAAAGGGCGTGAATATCTGCGCGAGCGGGTAGATTTGCCTGGTTGGAGAAAGGATATCACGCATTTCCGTGTGCTTGACTCTGACGAGATTCCGGAGCCTTGGGTCTTCGGTTGGGAATTTGAATCGCCGATTATTGAAATGCCGTTTTACATGCCATGGCTGATTGCACGTACACGCGAACTTGGTGGAATTGTTGAGAAGGGGGAGGTCGGTGACCTTAGTGAGATTAAGGCTGCCCTCGTAGTAAATTGCAGCGGAATTGGGGCTCGTGAATTGTGCGACGACTCCGAAGTGCACCCTGTTCGCGGACAGGTGATTTACATCGAGCAAGATCCTGGTTACGGACGCTTCGACCAACAGCCGGAGACGCTGACTTACACCATAGCGCGACGCGACTGCACGGTGCTTGGAGGCACCGCGCAAGTCGATGATTGGAATTTGGAAATTCGTGAGGCCGACCGCGAAGAGATTCTCTCCAAATGCGAAGCGGTCTGGCCTGAACTCGACCGAAGCAAAATCATCGCAGAAGCCGTCGGTCTGCGCCCCTCGCGTAGCGAGGTGCGCCTAGAATCAGAAATAATCGCCAACGGCACCCCAGTAATCCACAATTACGGACATGGTGGAGCGGGAGTAACCCTGTCTTGGGGTTGTGCTGACGAGGTTGTTCGCCTCGCCAAGAAATTCGCTTGAATCTGCACCAATCAATCGTCATGATGCCCGGCCCAGGCCGCCTCAGCGTGCAAGGTCTTCGACTTCACAGGGGAAATCTTGCGATAGACATTGTATGGGCTTTGGCGCTCTCCACCAACCGTCAACAACCGCTCGAGTGGAATGTCGAAGTGCTCCTCATTGCGCAGTAAGAGTGGCTCAATAACCTCCCAATCGGCCTCGGTCAGCTCGGTGAACTCACCACCGTTCAATTGCGAAGAAGACAGCCTATCGTGCGGGTCGCGAACATAGATTGCTCCGCCACTCGACAATGAAAACAGATTGCTACCCGGATACGGAGTCTCGAGAGCACTCATGCTTCCATCGAGTCCAAACTTCAGGCCGTTGATGATGACGAAGCCACCTCCATCAAGCGGATCTCCGGCCATGAATGATTCAGCCAAGTAATCCAGCGCAGTGCCGTTGATGACCAAACGTGGTCCACCCACGGAATTGATCATTGGACGCCCCGCAGCATTACCGAGAACAAACATCTCTCCACCCTTCGATCCGTAGCCGTAGCACTGACCAACATCACCGTGAATAACCAACTCGCCAGACTTGTGAATCTGAGCAATTTGGTCTTGACCATTACCATGCATGTGAATTGTCATGCCATCATTACCACTTCCGAGATAATCTCCGGCCGCGCCCAAAACGTCGATTCTCACATCGCTCGTAGACGGACCGAAACCGTTTCCAATGAATCGGTGACCTTGGCAGTTGATGACGACGAATCGCTTCCAGCCCATTCGGTGGAGAGCCACGAGTTCTAGGGCTAGCGATTCAACTCCTTCGATTGGATATGGGCGAGCGTCGACGACAATCGCTTGTGATGCGCTCGCTGGTTCCGGCCTGTGGCCGAGCGTTTTCTGTCCATTATATGCATCGCACGGATTGACTGAGGAAGATGCCACCGTGCGAATCAAGGCTGCCTCAACGAGGTCCTTCCAGACCGATTCGCGTAAGCTGCCGCAATCGTAGCGGCGATCGAGTAGTAAAGTCAGAGTATCCCAAACCCAAGTTCGACCCTTGTCGCCAGATGCGTTCTCGATCGATTCTAGACAGGCTCGAGCCTCAGACCAATCCATCGATGACAGCCCTGCAACCAGCCCATCGAAAGTGGACCGAGGCGTATCGAGAGTGAATGCATACTCGCCAGTTGGCATGAGTTTGTAATCGCCCTCTGGAGTAGTGTTGACAATTGCACCGAACTTGTCACGCATCTCCAAAGTCTTGCTTCCGTCAGCGTTCGGTGTAACATCGAACATGAATGCGCCACCATCAGTATATGACCCACCGCGCGCATTCCAATATTCATCAGCGCGACGCCAAAATCGAGTGTCTTCGGAGGCAAGCGACTCGAGAACTGCATCGATAACCTGCTTCTCGGAACCGCAGAATGCAATTCCAACATCGCCGCGCTGGTAAGCGAAAACCTGCGGGCGCAGCATCGATGTGTCAGTAATTCCAAGCAATCGATGAGTAGGGCCATCGGATTGTGCGATGATGAAGAACCATGGACCATCGGGAGATCCGTGAATATGCGTCTTCTGAATCGCCTCGTAAACCACTTGCTTCTCCTTTGGAAGCATGATGAAGTCGAGTTCGCTGGTCGGTGCTAAGCTCTCAATCACATGTTCAAGCGTATACCCGTAGACTCGGCGATGTAGATCGAAAGCCAGCGCAGCGACCTCGGTATCGGTGAAGAAAAGTGGTTCCATCCCTCGCTGACCGAGGTAATCTTTCACCGATACATAATTCGAGAAATCTCCGTTGTGAACAAGCGCGCAATCGATTCCCTGACCGAAGGGGTGTGCCCCACCAGGGTGCGTGACTCTGCCGCG
>CEOP01098296.1_pt1 | contig 37984 bp, 39 predicted proteins | sample 361301 | NCBI WGS metagenome assembly CEOP01 (sample SAMEA2619548, study PRJEB7988) | marine metagenome | biome: marine biome (ENVO:00000447); feature: deep chlorophyll maximum layer (ENVO:xxxxxxxx); material: "saline water (ENVO:00002010), including plankton (ENVO:xxxxxxxx)" | depth 55 m
CCGGTATTACCGCGGCGGCTGGCACCGTCCTTACCCACCCCTTATTCTACAACCTTTGAAGAGTTATGAAAAGACTGGGTCTTACCCCAGCCACTTGGAGTTCCCTGATCACGATTGCTCGCATTGTCAAGTTTTCGCGCCTGCTGCACCCCGTAGGGTCTGGATTCGTGTCTCAGAATCCATCTCCGGGCAATGTCTCCCAACACCCGTACGCGTAGATGGCTAGAGGGTACTTTACACCCCCTACGACCTGATACGCCGCAGGCCCATCCTATGCCGCCTGAGCTTTGATCCACTCACCGTTCCAGGCGTAGTGGACTATGGGGCATTATACTCAGTTTCCCGAGGTTATTCCCCTGCATAGGTTAGGTTACCCACGTGTTACTGAGCGGTACGCCGAGCTCCGAAAGCTCTGGACTCGCATGGCTTAATCGAACTCCAATAGCGGTAGCCTCCGGCAGGATCAACCGGATTTCGCGTGTGCAAAATCACTGATCCTTTCGGAAGTTTGTGTTATTTAATGGTCACAAAATTGTCACTTATTGGTTATTGGCGCAGAATCACCATCATTTTGAATTGAATGAAAAATAATCTGCTTTGTCTTGCACCCCCTATTAAGGGGTCAAGTCATAATTATGGTTAACCTCCTAAACCACGAACTAAGTTCGTGGCCGCACTTCCTCGGCTACGTTAAACCTGAATGAAGAAATCATAGTACTAGGTACTCAATCTTCAACGCCAGTGTAACGTAGCGGCCCGACGACCTGCCTTTAGTTTATCAATATGACTAGTTAATATGAATGATTATTTCGTAAAAAAAACTAATATTAACGAATAAACGAAGAATAAATAGAAGAATACTAAATGAGAATAATAAAAATCAATCAGCACCAAAGAACTCTCTTAATACAGGATGCATTTCCATTGCTTGTTCTTTCTGTATTTGTTCATATGTCCTCAGGATAATACCTACTGCTAGCAAAAGTCCAGTTCCGGTAGCATTACCGACGGTACCTAAAAGATCAGCTCCTGCTGCTAAAAGGCCTACGAAAGCACCAGAGAATAATGTAACAGGAGGAATGTATCTTTCTAAGATTCTTTCTAGAACTACAGGATTCTTGCGGAATCCTGGAATTTGCATACCAGTTCTTTCGATTTGCTTTGCAACATCTTTGGCGCCCATATTTGTTGTTTCTATCCAAAACTTGGCAAAAACCGTTGAACCAGCAGTCATGAAGAATACATATGTAAATACATGTAGCATAATTTGTGGTAAACTATGACCATATACGTCTCCAGTTTGATTGAGAAGGGGCAATAACCAATCACCAACGCCATTTACCATTGAAGCGTACCATGCAAAACCATCATGTGGCGTCGTTGCCCCTGGTTTGTATGCTCCGAACCATTCTGCTTTACTACCCCAACCATTTCTACCTATTATTGGCGTAGTAGATAGAACGGGATGACTCCAAAATAGTAGAGTAAACATATTCAAGTTGGCCAATAACGCAGCCATCAAGATCACAGGAATGTTGCTGGCATATACAAGACGGATAGGATATTGCCCCCTATGCCCTCTTACTTTGCCATGTGTTAGGGGTAATTCCAATTTACTTGATTCGGCATATCCAACAACTACGAAAACGATAATAGAGGAAATTAGAGCGGCGATTGGATTAGCATGATTTAACAGCATAAGTTCGAATCCATTATCAGATACTAGATCTTGATTTGAAGCGGTTCTTAATACATAAAATATCATTGGAAGAGTTCCAGAGGGCGGATTTTCTATAGAAATTGCTGATCCTTCAACAGTAGGAAGAGGAGATAAAGTCCCTACGAATGTTGATTGCGCAACACCTGCAGCGATAAAAAGAGATATACCGCTTCCAATTCCCCATTTACTTACTAACTCATCTAGAAGGAATACGAGTAAAGAACCAATGAACAATTGAGATACGATCAATGTATTTGCCCAACCAACTCCATAATCCAGAATGACTGTTTCGGAAGGATCTAAAAATCCATAAACTTGAGGTATTGACTCAATTGGAATCATAATTAAAACTAGTATTTTTTGAACTCCCTGGTATAATTGTTTATCTGCAGAATCTTGTAAGTCTAATTGAATTATTTTAGCACCAGAGAATAATTGCATAATGATAGAACCTGTGACTATGGGGCCAATTCCCAAATGCATTATTGAACCTGAGGCTCCAGCCATGATAGACCTAAATGATGAAAATATATCGAGTGTGGAGTCCGAAAGACCATAAATCATGACATTAGTCATTGCGAAGTATATTATTAAAACCAAAGTGGTTGTCCAAAGTTTTTGGTTAAATCTAACATGTCCTTCTGGTTTTGTTATACTTGGATAAACATCCACTAGTCTTTTTAGACCGTACAATCTGCTACCTCCTTCTCCAGTATACAGGAAACATGCTAAGGCTAATCCAACTGGTAGACCAAGCAGAGCTATTGCAACAAACAAGAATCCAACTAGGCTAGGATCGATCCATGCCCATATTGCAAAAGAAATTAAGATTAGTGTCCAAACTAAAGCTTTCATATATTTTCCTATGTAAGGTATCTTTGCAACCGATTCGGGCAAATCTGTCATCGCACCCCACATCACAAATGCGACATATGGTATTGATAGGGAAAATAAAATTAAAGCATCTAATTGTACATCTCTTATTTCAGAGTTTAAATCTGCCCTTAGCCAATAATAAAGAGCCCCCCAGTAGATTGCTGCAAGGATTACTAGACCTATGACATTTGGTCTACGGTTTACCACATAATCCCCCCTTATTGTATTAATCTTCTATATTTACAGAACCACCGGCAGCTTCAACTTTTGATACTGCCAGAGCGCTTGCCTTTGAAACGGTTATATTTATTGCACGATCTATTCGACCTTTTCCTAGAAGTTTATCGTAACCAATTTCTCCTAAATTGATAGAATCTCCTTCTGCAATACTTTGTAATTCTTGTAAATTAATGGAAATATTTACTTTTCTAAGACTGGGATGTCTGTTGAATCCATGCATACCCCAATGTCTGGGCATATATTTTAACCTCGTCATTAGACGGTGCTTATTGATTCCGGCGTTACCTCTGCCACCTCTCTTTCCTGCACCTCTGCCAGCTTTCTTTCCTCTGCCATGATACCTACTTCCACGAAATTTATTTGTTCTTGATACCAAATTTATCACCTCACATCATTCTTGAGACTAGATCTCCAATAGCCTCGCCACGAAATCCTAAAGCACCACCAACGGTGTAGCTTCTTTTTATTCCTCCCCAGCCCTTTGAACCACGAGGAGGATGCAAGCGGAGTACTGGTTTCAGATTAGTTACATCCTTCATTGTCGCTTCTCCCGAAGAAAGTGCTTTAGCAAACTTTTCCACTGAAGAATATTTGCTATTTTCCTTTATCGAAGCATCAGTAACTGGATTATCTCCTACCATCCTACCTCTTTCTTTCAGTAAATTAGTTATTAATTCTTGACTAATTTCTCCCCATGTAATGTAATCTTTAGCTTTGTCAAGCATTCCAGTATAAGATGGGATATTGGGAAGTATAGTGGCGTGGTTAACTCTAGTTAAATTGAGCATACTCATGGTATCTCTTATTTTCACTGTTACACCACGATCACTACGCGCCCTGATTACTAAAAATACCATTAAAGTTGCCTCCCTGATTTCATATGTAATCTATCTCGATCGGAATCATGTATTCTAGTTTTATTTAATTCCACTAAAGCATTAAAAGTTGCCTTTGCAAAATTAATAGTAGAACGTGTTTGACCTCTGGAACGAGACCATACATCAGTAATGCCTGCGAGAGTCAGAACTCGTCTTCCATAATCTCCGATTACTAAACCTTTACCGGAAGGTGCTGGGAGAAGTGTAATTCTTGTTGATCCTGATCTTCCAGTAACTTTGAATGGAACGCTATTTCCGGGTCCTTCAGAAGATTCCCAGGAGCCATTTCCTCTCATAACAGGTATGAGATTTAATTTTGCACTGTCTATTGCTTTTTTTATTGTACTAGAGACTTCTTTTCCTTTGCATACTGCCAATCCAACATAACCGTCACTATTTCCTACTACACATAACACATTGAACCTAACACGACGACCCGAGTCCGTCATTCTCTGAATCATGTTTACTCCCAAAACATCATCAGTCAAATCTGGAAGAAGGGCATCGACCACTTCAACTTCTCTGATTGGGTAACCAGTTTCTAATGCTTCCTCATAAGTTAGTATTTTTCCTTCTCTAACCATTCTTCCAAGCCTTGTACGTGGCTCCCACATTCTTAGTCCTGCCAATGGATCTGGTCCTCTTCTTCTGACGGGTTCTTCTGATTCGGAAGGATATAGAGCCATAGTTAGGCCAGGTGCTAATGTTACTTTTTCTTCCTCAGGTGCTTCATTTTCTTCACTCATTTCTTGGCCCCCTCTATTGCTTTCTTTGTAGCTGAAACTGATTTAGCAAGATTTTCATTTATGTGTAATCCATTTATTCTGTCCTCATCAGGAAGTACAGATTCCCCGTGAGGAATTTCCAAACCAGCATCTATCATTCCCTTTAATGCTGCAAAGACCCTATTTCCTGAGGATGAAGCAGCGAGCCCAATATCTAATATTGCATTTTTATGGCCAGCATTCACAGCTCTATTGCCGAGAGCGAAACCTACCAAATAAGAAGCTGGTACTGATTTTCTAGAGATGTTTTTGGGCCATTTATATTTATCAACAAGTGTTTGCCCAGAAATAGAATCGAATATATTATCTCCATCCATTCCAAATTCAATCAGTTGGCAGATTACTTGAGTATTTGATATCCTAACCACAGCTCTAAGATCCCCACCTCTAAGTAACTTCATTCTTCTTCTGTAATCCGTTTGGCCGTTACGGCGCCTCTTAAAGCGAAGTCTCTGATTCTTACCATGTGCCATTAATTTTCACCTCCAAATGAAATACCATCTATTTCCATATTTCTTTTCATATCTGCAACGGAACGATAAGAACCGCCTTTGGCTTTTCGATAATAATATCGATATTTAGAAGGAGATATTGTTGCATCTTCTCTAAATTCTTTTAGCATTTTACGTTGAGATCTAATTATTCTCATCCATCGTTCTTTTTTAGGTGCTCGTGCATTAAAGGTACCTTTTCTGGAACCTTGTCCTTTACGACGTCCTTTGGATTTCTGCATAGCTGCTTTACGCGCCCTGGAGCGACTAATGCCAACTATTGGTTTTGCTTTAATTATACCTTCTTCAATTAATTGGCGGACATCGTCTTTTTGTACCGCACTAGTAACCTCTTCTAAGTAATCTGGATGTATCCAAACTCTATGAATGCCAACTTCACGACCTTCTTTTTTAGAAAGTATTTGTGCAGCCATTCTTTTTTGATTTGTAATCATCATTGTAAGTCCCCCTTACGATCGATGCGGCGACGATTGAGAATTCTAAGGCCTAAATCATCTGCACGGTCATGAATTGATAAGCGCTTTCTATTTCCTACAGAAGATCCTATTCTAATGGCTTGTTTCTCTGGGTTAATTAATTCTAAATCTTCAATTTTATGCACTAAAACTTCTTCAAAACCTGAAGAATGTAACCCTCTAACTGCAGATATTTTTCCATAACCAATCCTTGCCATTGGTGTACGATATTTCATATTGAGTCTTTGTTTAGATTGGTAACCTTTCGGTTTTCTCCATCCTGAATGAGACAATCTCTTGTATCTAAACCATTCCTGACGGCGAAATGCTGGTTGTTTTTTCATTTGCTTAGCCCTAAATTTAAGTAAATTTTTGGTTTCATCATCCAAAATAGGTTTCTGTCTAGCAGTATGTATTCCGGTAAAATCATCATAAAAATCATCATCATTATCTTCTTCGAAAAATTCTTCAGAATCAGATTCTTCTAAATTAGATTCTTCTTGTGAATCAATATTGTCAGTTATATCTTCATTTTGTAATTCATTTTCTAAAGATAGAGAAGATAGTCGTTCTATTAATTCTGATTTCTTACCAGACACAGGTAAATCATTTTCCCGAAGTATATCTTTCAACTGTGCAACAGTCATTTTATCATATTCCATCCATATTCCTCCTTTATGCACCCTTTGAAGTAATGTAAATTCCATCTTGGAAAACTCTTCTATCTCTGTTTTTTATCCTACATGAACGTTCTATATTGGCTGCAGTTTGACCTACTTTTTCTTTGTCAATACCTTTCACTATTACATCGGTTTTATTAGTTACTTTAACTTCAACTTCATTAGGACTCCAGGGTAACTTTGCCACTCTAGGAACCTTCTCTCCGAATAAATTTGTGACAGTCATTTTATTTCCTTGGACTTTGAGTGTCATTGGGAAATGACTGTATACTGCCTTTAAATGATATTCGAAACCGGTATCGACACCGTAAATCATGTTAGATATGTGAGCGGCCCAAGTACCAGCTAATGCTTTCTCCGCCTTACGAGGTAAATTACAAAATACTGAAATCTCTTCATTAAGATTCCTGACCTCTATCTTTGGATGAATAAATTCTCTTTTTACTGAATTATTACCTTTTTGGATGGTCAATAATGAACCGGATATTGTTGCTGTGACTCCTTCGGGAAGATTCATATTGTGTGCTATGTGATCTACTGCTACCATTACTTAAACCTCCTAAAAAATATATGCGAGTAAGCGACCGCCTACTCTCTCCTTCTTTGCATCATAATGATTCATTATTCCTTGATTAGTTGTCAAAATCAATAGACCAAAATCACGAGCTGGTAGATATCTAGACTCCCATTTATCGTAATCAAGTCGTTGTACGGAATATCTTGGTTTAATTACTCCGCAGCGATTAATTGCACCAATTAATTCTATTCTAAATCCGCCACCTCTGCCATTCTCTATTTTTTCATATTCTCCTATATATCCAGAAGTTTGCATGATAGATAACATACTACCTAGAAGTTTGCTAGCAGGTTTCACAGATACCTCATAATGGCCTGCTTGCTCTGCATTGTATATACGTGTAAAAGCGTCACTTAGGGGGTCAAATTGCATCTTTTTATCACCTCATGAATATTTCTTAAATCCTATATTTGTGGCCACATCTCGAAAGCATTGGCGGCAAAGATGTAGCCCATGTCTACGTATGAGTCCTCTTCTACGTCCGCAGCGACGGCAACCGGTTGTTCTACCTATTGTTTCTCCATGATCTCTTGCCATCTTAGTTACTCCTCCACTATATTTATGCCGTATCGTTCTTGAAACCATACTTTTGATTCTTCCCGGTAAACACGATGTTTAGTTGAAACCTTTGAGCTGCGTCTTCGGCGATGTTTAATACGGTGCCCTGGCCTTTCTAATAATACATTAATGTCCATACCAAAGATACCTATTTCTGGATCATATTTTTGATTTGGGAAGTCTGTATAGTCAGATATTCCAAATGAAAGATTTCCTTGATTATCAAAATTATAAGATGGTAAAGTATTTTCTCTAACCCAGAAGGCATCTTTCAGGAAAGAGTCTATTTTTTCATGACCTCTGATAGTTACTTTACAGCCAATTGGTGCCCCTTCTCGAGTCCCTAAATCTCTATTAGTTTGGGTTGAAAGTGTCCTTACGGGCTTAAGTCCTGTGAGAATTTCTAATACCTGTTCGGCTAACTGGAGTCTCTGTCCTGCTTCTCCAACTCCTATATTCACTGTAACCTTTGTCGCGCGAGGCTTTTGCATTGGGTTTACAGGTTGGTTCATGATTCAGCCTCCAAGGGAAGATCTTTTTCCTTGCCAATTACGAATACATATTCAGAGACAGTGCCAAAGTCATCAAAGATTGTTTCATTGGCTTTTGAAGATCTTTTGACTATTCTTTCTCGGACGATTGCAGTCTCACCGATATGACTTCCACCGGTTAGATATGCCAGTGCCCCGTCTTTTATTGGTAAATGTGCTTTGATTTTTTGTTCAGGAAGTGAAATTACTATTGAGTCACCAGTATTATATTCTGAAGTAGATTTTAGGACTATGTTTCGACCATCATGTAAATGTAATTGGGTCATGCCATGTTTTATCGTATTTTTACCAGTAACTCTGCATATCTTAGTTTCTGCTGCTTTCTTACTTATTGGCCTGTATCGTAGTTTACCATTAGTATCCAATATACAACGATAATTGTCCTCCCCTATGGTTAAAACATCCATTAATCCTACTCCCCTTCCGGAGTCAGTTTCTATTTTTCCGTCAACCATTATTTTTCTTGAGTGTAATATCTTCTTTGCTTCTCTTTTGGTATGGGCAACGCCCATAATATCTCGAAGAATTAAAGTCATAGGCATACAATTCTCTAAACTATGACCGCAAGGATTTGGTTTCTGTACCCAAATACTAGTTTTCCTTGGTAAAGGCCAACTTCTAGGCATCATTAGTCTCTTTATGTGACTACTACTCATTCTACTGAACCTCCTGTGGAAGATCTTTCTGTTATTCTTTTGATTCTCAATGGATCACCTTCATACAATTTTGTAACAATTAAGTTTGAAGGTCGTATAGGGACTGCTTCTTCTTTTCCATCGGCGGTATTCTGCGTAAGACCTTCAATAAATATGCGATTATTCTTTGAATCAATGCCAACTACTTTGGATTTAACTCCTGCTCGTCCTCTAGTTTGTCCAAGTCTTTTACCTCTTGATTCACTTTTAACGCTATTAGGGTGACTAAAATCTCCCCTTAATACTTCTACTTCGTCGCCAACACGAACAGTTACTGTTCGGACATAAATTAATTCAGGATCATCCGAAACTAATCTTGCCCTCATCCTTTTACGCTTGATGTGTAATGGAGATTTTCTTTGCTCCTGGCGTTGTTTTCCGGGTTTTTTACTTACCATATATTTACACCTCATACAATTTGTTTTGCCGTTGCAGCAATACGTGGCCACCTTTCTGCAGCTTCGCGACTTACTGGTCCTTTGATATCTGAACCCTGGATATCTCCTCTTTCATTGGTTAATACGCATGCATTATCTTCGAATCTTACCCATGTCCCATCAACTCTTCTAAATGGACGTGTTTGTCTGATTATTACTGCAGTAAATATTTGTCTTCTTGTCTCTGGAGTTCCTCTACGAACAGTAACACGGATCATATCTCCAACTCCTGCAGCTGGATATCTACTCGCCACACCGCCCTTTTTTGGGACATTTATTACTTGAACAATTTTTGCACCTGTATTATCAGCACAATCTAACTTTGCCTGGGTTGGCAAACCTGCAGTTACCTTTCCTGCTATTCCTTTCATTTACTCTCCTCCGATTCAATAACACAAAATTTGATAGTTTTGGATAAAGGTCTACACTCCATAATTCGGACTTTGTCTCCTGGATTGATTTCACCTATGCATGAAGGAAGATGCGCTGAGTAACGTCGGGTTCGTTTCTCATATCTTTCATACTTCTTCATATACCTCTCCATTCTTCTTTCAACAACTATCGCATCAGTCATTGAAGATGTAGAAACTATTCCTTCGATTATTTGACCCCTTACTCTTAGATTACCATAGAAAGGACAATTCATATTTCCATCCCATTCTCCTTTGGGAGGTTCTACATCTACTCCAATATCTCTCATTTTAATTCCTCCTATATTTTTTATTTATTCTATTTTCAGGCCTTTGAGATACTATTTTACCATCTATTTCTTTATTGTCCTCATCAAGAGTAAAGTGTATCACGTTCTTCGCCAGTACCAAGTCTTTACCTTTTGAATCGATCAAAATGGTATTTTTTGTTTCATTTAATATCATTCCACTTACTCCTTTAAGTGATATATCCGATGATTCGGTAACGTGAAGAATTCGGGAAATCCAAGGCATATTAATCACATCTGACATTTAGCGTACCTCCACTCTGTAACCATTCTGTTCTAGAACTTTCGAAGCTCTTTTTTTATGATCCCCTTGAAGTTCTATTATACGATCTTTAACTGTTCCTCCGCTGGCACAGGCACTTTTCAAAATCTTTGCGAGTTGGCTTATATCAATAGCAGTATCATCTATTCCTTCAATCATAGTAACCATTTTACCATACCTCCTTTTAACTACTGATATTATTGCTTTTTGTTGTTCTTTTGCTATTTCTTGACATATACATAATTCATTCGGCAATCCACATAGATTACATATACCTGCCATTTATTTCTACTCCATTTGCCCCTGGTTAATTTTTGTAATTAGGCGGGCTATAGACCTACGAGTTTGTTTGTAAGCACCAGAATCTGCTGAAGATCCACCTAATGCCTGTTGTGCACGTAATTGTAATAATTCTTCTTTCAACTCTACGAGACGTCTTTCACGTTGCTCTAAGTTCATAGAATCTATATCTCTAGACTTGACGTGTGACATGTTCATTCTTCCTCCTTTGATTCAAGAGTATTCATAGAATCTGCGTCTTGTTCTGGTTTTATCATTGCTACTTGTTCTAAAGCAGGCAGACCGGCCTCATGACGTTCCAGTACTGTAACTTCATGAGGTAATTTTATTCCTTTTCTCATTATTCTTACCGTACAGCCTATAGTTCCTAACTTCTTAACTGCAGTAGAGAAGCCGGTATCCATGAATTCTAATGCGGTTTCTCCACAGAATTTTATATGGCCCTGCTGAAATTTCTCAACTCTATGTCTAGCTCCAGTTATTTTACCACTTAGTATAACTAAACAGCCTCTTGCTCCTGCATCCATAATATTCTGAGCGGTACTATGACCTGCACGACGGAAAAACCATCCTCTCTCCAAAGAACTAGCCAAACGACTAGCCATTACCTGAGCATTTAGTCTGGATTCTTCTATTTCGTCTACTTCTAATTGGGGCTCATGAAGATTAAAGTCTTCTTGAAGTCTACGTTGTAGCTCGTGGATTACTTTTCCTCTGCGACCGATAACTCGACCAACCTGTTCTGCCTTTAGAGTAACTTTTGTTCCTTCGGGAGTACGATTAAATGTTAATCCACCGAAACCAGCTTTTTCGGTTTCTTTCAGTAGATATTCACGAACTAGTTGACGTTCAACATTTCTATTGAGTAATGTACGAATTGTATTTTGCCCCATTATTTCACCTCAGAATTCATCCTCTTCTTCATCATCACCAAAATATTCTAAGAATATTTCTAAATTAACCTGATAATGGTTACTTGGCGTTGCACGACCTTGGGCCCTAGGTCGCCAATTAGTAGCAACTTGACCTCTATGAGCGGCAACATGAGTTATTATCATGTCATCTGGTTCTATAGTATCATATCTTTGGCGTGCATTATCCATGGCACTAGAAATTAATTTGGAGAATTCTTTCGAGGCTTTATTAGGATATTTGCCAGGCCCTAGTTTGCCTTTTCTATGACCTGCCATTGTATTCCCTCCTCTTCCTTTTCTGGACCGTCGAGTGTAAGGAATGGCTCTCTTTTTGTTAATTACATCGTCGAGATATAGAAGGGCTTCGGAGGCATTCATCCCCCTTAGGGCCTTTGCTATGTGATAGCAGTGTTTATGATGACAATTAATATTTACAGCTCTAGCAGTAGCCAGATATGAACCATCCAAAAGTTGTGTATATCCAGATTGTGGTTTTCCTACTTCTCTACTCATATACTAACCTCACTTTAATGAAACGTGCTGTGATGAACGGGTCGCACCTACACCCGGACCAGTATGGGTCACTGAATTTCTAGTCCTTGCAAATTCTCCTAATGCATGGCCAATCATCTCGGGAATTATTTCTACGTTTACAAACATTCTACCATTATGAATCCCGATTGTAGTGCCGACCATTTCTGGGAGCACGTACATACCTCTACAATGCGTCCTTACTATTTTTTGGGCTTTATTCTCTCTTATTTTCAGAAGAAGTTTTTCACACTCGGGACTTAATCCTCGTGCTAATGAACGCTTGGCACGTGAGGGCATAAGGGTTGCAATACTATCAGAATCAGGACTATCCATTGGAGGATACAATGGAAGAGTTAATAATTCTTGAAGAGTATATCCTCTCCATAAGAATTCTTTCTTCCTACGCTCACTTATTTTTGATCTTCTCTTTCTTGCTTGACGTCTTGCAAGTTTAGGTGAGCGGAACATTTTTTTGGATTTACGGGCCATCTTTTACACTACTCCTTCCTTCTTCCTCTACCTGTCCTACTAGGTGCTATATTTCCGACCTTTTGACCAGGTGGGGCATTTCGGCTAACAGAATTGGGGCCGTGAACAGCTTGATGATTTCCTCCACCATGAGGATGATCGACTGGATTCATTGCGACTCCACTAACTGATGGGTACAATTTTCCTCGTGCTTTTGCTCTATGATGTGCTGCACCAGCTTTCATCAATGGCTTATCAGTTCTTCCATGGCCTCCTAAGACTCCAATAGTTGCTCGACATTTAGAAGGTAATTCCTTCAATCTACCGCTTGGTAGTCGAACTCGTACTGTATCCTCCATGCGAGTTTCTAAAATAGCAGAATTACCTCCTGATCTAGCGAATTTACCTCCATCTCCTGGTCTTGATTCAACATTACAAACCGGAGTACCTTCAGGAATTCTATCCAAAGTTGTTACGTTACCCGGCCTTAAAGTTACATTTTCTCCAAAGGCAATATTTTGTCCAACAGAAATTCCCTCTGGTGCTGCGTAATGACTTATCGTTCCATCGTCGAATTTAATTTTTGCGAGAGGTGCAGTATGTGCAGGACTATGGATTAGATCAATGATTTCTCCAACTTCGTCTGATTTTCGTGGAAGCTTATTATTTGCAGGGAAACGGTGAGAACTGACTTTATTTTTCGGACTTGATCCTTGGCGTTGTGAACGTGTTCTTTTACCCATAATACCACCCTAATTAAAACGCGCCTAACTTAAGCGCAGCCTCTTCTGCATCATAACCTTCTGCTAAACGAATACTAGCATGTTTACCAGAACGAGTTATTTTTGTATTTACTTTGGCCACCTTTACATCCAAAAGTTTTTCCACAGCATCACGTATTTGTGGCTTAGTAGCTTCACGCCTTACGATAAATTCTATTCTGTTGTTATTTTCTTTATACTGCCCATCAAAATCAGCCACTCTTCTTGCCTCTAAAGTTTTTTCAGTAATCCAAGGCATTAATATTATACTGTAAGGATCTACCATGAAAATCACTCCAACTCCTCAATAGCAGACTTAGTCCATACTGTTAGTCTACCCATATCTCCACCAGGTGCTAAATCCTCAGCACACAGATCTTTAGATGCAACTACGTCTACTCCTGGGACATTTTTGGCTGCCTTGTGTAATCCTTCTTTCTTTGAAACAACAAGTAAAACACTCTTTGGAGTTCGATATTTGCGACCTCTCATTGTAGCTTTACCAGCTCTTATTTTTCTACCTTCTTTGGCACGAATAAGATCATCAGCCAGACCTAATCCTTCCATCATAGCTACAAATTTTCGAGTTGAATATTGAAGGGGAATGGTTTCTAAATCATATTCTTCATCAGTATTATTTCTAGATTCAACATATTCTCCTATGATAATAGGGAATCTAATGTCTTCGCTAAATTTATGCCCTCTAGCAGAAACAATTGATTTATCTACAGATGCAGTAATTGCAGAATTTCTAGCCATTAATCTTTGTTTGGAATTTAATTTTTGTGACCAGTCTTTTGCCACCATTGGGCCATGGGCCCTTCTTCCTCCTCTTGTGTGAGGATTTTGAGCTCCAGTCCTTTGACCGGTTTTCCTCATAATACGTGAAACACCTCTTCCTTTGCCCCACCATTCTACAGAATGTTTCATCCCAGGCTGTGGAGATTTCTTTCCATCATGTTCACGGTGGCCGTATGGTTGTCTCCTATTTGCTCTTGAAGCATGAACTGCCGATCTAACTAAATCTTGACGTATTTCAGAATTAAAAACATCTGGAAGAGTAATATTTTTACCATCTTTTATCGATACTTCATAGGATTCTGCTAACAACCCTGCATCTAATTCTTCTTGGATTACTGAATTAACCAAGTTATATGTTTTTATCTTCAAAATAATCACACACCTTGCTTACTAGAAGTACTGAGATAAGTAATTTCTACCTCAGGTTGATCTGCTTTTGGACGAATAGGATCACGGAATCTAAGCATTCTTTTTGCTGGCCCTGGTAGACTGCCTTGGAATACGACATATGGATTGTTAACTTCACCATAATGTAGAAAACCACCAGCAGGAGTAATTTCAGATTCTTCAGGGTTGGATATTCGAAGAATTCTCTTATTCAATTCAGTTCTCTTGTGGTATCCTACTTGACCTGCTTGCCTGATTGTTTTACGTACATATGCGGTTCCAAAATCTCCCATATTTCCCCCTTGCCTTCGACGCTTACTATTTTTGTGGCTTAGTAATTTAATGCCCCATCTCTTAATAGAACCTTGCCAGCCTTTACCTTTGGTAACGCCTACAACATCTATATCCTTGCCTACTTTGAATACATCTTCTACGGCTATAAAATTCCCTAGCCTATCTTTTGCCCAATCTAATTTCTCATCATTGTTTCCGCCAACTAATCCGACTTCCATTATTTCAGGAGTTTTAGTTGGTATACTCTTAACCAAATTTGGTTGAGTGGCGACAATTAGTCTTATTTCACAGAGATTGTTAGATTCATTCTTTAGTGCGTCAAAAGATTTTTCCATATTTTCTCCATTACTCAAAGGGATCCGACCTGCTCTCTTTGCAGGTTTTCTTCCTTCATCGATATCTCTCTTACCTCTGGTATCATTTGCTAATCTCGGCATTAATCCTTCAGGACCTGATTCAGATATATTGGACCAAGCCTCACCTGCTGTTTGCATCCCATATGGAGTATTACGATAGCCACGTACTGCAAGAACTTTCATTGGAGGAGTTTCGACTACCGTTACTGCTTTTCTTATCTCTTGTCCAGCTGAAGTAGAATTAGGATTATTATCTTTCATTAAGATGTGTGTCATGCCTGCCTTCCAGCCTGCGAATCCTTGAACCTTAACTTCTGAGGAATCCCCACTTGGCCATGAAGAAATACGAGGGAATTGTCTTACTGCGCGTTTTCTAGGGCTATAGCCCATACTACCTCTGCGCGGTTTACTTTTATCTGCCATAATGCATCTCTCCTTTTTTTACCAAAATATCCCGTAAACGGGTTAAATGGGCCCAATACGTAAAGGAGATACCGTGACACCGTCGTTGATTTTACGAACGTAAAAACAACAATCAGGATGTTAAACAGAGCCTAAGGTGTCTGGTATCTCACGTTGTGAGCGGCCTTCCGACTAACATACCCTATTTGAACAAATCGGGGGTTTAAGATTATACCAATGTAATGATTTAGCGTTGAATTAGTGTAAATATTTTGAACCATGCACTCTAAGACTCTAAATCATGTACCCCTCGATACATCATACAAACTTAGTTCCAGATGTTATCGAAGCGCGGGCATATCAGCTTGAAGCTGTAAATGAAGCATTGAGTGGTTCAACGATGTTAGTACTACCTACAGCTGCGGGTAAAACGGCAGTGGCATGGATGACAATAGCAGAAAAAATGAGGGAAAATATAGGAAGTATCTTACTGATAGCACCCACTGTTGCATTGGTAAATCAACATCTGAATGGAATAAATAGAGCACTATCTCTAGATAATACAATCCCAATTACAATAACTGGCCAGGATAATGTGAAAAAGAGATCTACGATGTGGCCATCTTCAAAGTTAATCATAGCAACACCTCAGGTAGTAAGGAATGATATTGTAAATGAGATTCTAGATCCTAAAAAATTCACTTTGATTATATTTGATGAAGCCCATCATTGCATAGGGAAACATGCAATGGCACAAGTTGGAAAATTATATAATTCAAAAATAGAAAAACCACTAGTATTGGCTATGACTGCAAGTCCAGGTTCAAGTACTGGACAAGTAGAAGAAATATGTAGAAATCTAAAGTTGGAAAGAATATATCTAAAATCACCAAATGATCCTATGTTATCTAGATATTTATCAAATTTAGAGATTCAAGAAATTAAAGTTAATGTTCCTGAAGAAATAATATTACTCACTAATCCATTGATTATCTGGCAAAAAGGGATAGTAGATCGCGAAAGAAGACGTGGGATATATGTAATGCCGGGAGAGATTAATCATATAGGATTATCAAATGCTATAGACAGAGCAAAAAATGCAATAAAAAGAGGAGATAAAAGTGCATACACTTCAATATCACAAATTGGTACTGCGATGAGATTACATCATTTAATTAACCATATGCTATGTCAAGGAACTGCTGCTTCAAAAGAATTTTTATTAAGACTAGGTGAAGAAAATACGAAAAAAAATGTTAAAAATTTTATGAGAGATGGGAGGATTCAAAATCTTTTGGAAGAAATTAAACAAGTTAATGAAATTCATTCGAAAGTAGGAGCAGTTAGGAGATTAGTTAGAGAAAGATTGAGAAGAAATTCAGACAGTAAAATTATAGTTTTTGCAAGTTTTAGAGATACAATAAAAGTTTTGAATGATGCATTAAATGATTTGAAAGATGCGCGGCCTGTTAAATTTATTGGGCAATCGAATAGAACTAGCGGAGATGGCTTGAAGCCAAAAGAACAAATAGAAATATTAAATGAATTTAGAGAAGGTTCGGCTAATATATTAATTTCAACATCTGTTGGAGAGGAAGGATTGGATATTCCTACTGCAGATTTAGTTATATTCTACGAGCCCGTTTCTAGTGAGACTAGGACTATACAAAGAAGAGGACGTACAGGTAGGCAACGAGAAGGAGAGGTGGTTGTGCTAATAGCAGAAGGTACAAGGGATGAAAATTCTAGAGCTGCAGCACTAAAAAGAGAGGTAAATATGCACAAGGTCGTTCGAAGAGTGAGTAGAAATTTATCTCTTTCCAATCACATAGGGAAAAGTAAGTTAAATAATTTTAAAGTTAAATTAGATGAAAAATTTATTTACTCATCAGAATTTATTAGAAAAGAGAAAGCTTTACATGAGCCAAAAATTATTGAATATGATGAGACTGTAATAGAAAAAATAGATAAGAGTAAGAACCGGATTAAATTAGATAAATTTCGTTCTTATGAACAAAGGGGCTTGGATGAATTCAACTAAGCTAGTTACCTATTACTGCAATTCTTGTCCTAAGTTGAGCAAGTCTTGTATTATGATGTCCAAAGGCGAAATCAAGTAATTCTGTCATGTGAATTATTGGCATATTGATTGGATATTTAACCTGTCTTGACGCTTTGCCCTGGTATATATCAAGAACGGTATGTGAAAGATTACAGGCACTTACAATAATTTCTGCACCTTCATCTTTAGCGTCCATGATAACATTTGCTGATTGCTTCAAAACTGTAGGCTCTTCAGAAAGTAAGCCTGGTACTCCAACACTTTGAGTTCTACTATCCCAAATTACAGGAGTACCTCCTATTGCATCGATCAATTTCTCTAGATATGAGGGATCAAATGGATTATCTCCTCCGCACATTCCTGATTGTTGCATATTTGGGCCATAATAACCTGCAATATTGAAGTTAATTGGGTTTTTAACAGCTTTAGTGACTTTATCTAAGCCAACTTCATCCACCAACACATGGAGTAGATGATGGACACTTATTGAGCCATTAAATTGTAAACCACAGGTTTTCTGCAATACTGTATTCACTTCCGCCAATAAAATTGGGTCATTATTTAATGTATGTAAATCTTCATTTAAATTTCCTGATGTCGTGGCACAAGGAGTCATTATATCCAAACCTAAAGTTTCAGCCATCGCAAATGTACGTGCATTCAAAGTTAGTTGAAGTCTTTTATTCGCTTGACGAACAATACCTGCGCCGCAACTAGTTGCGCCCTCTAGTGGAATTAATTCTATGTTCAATGATCTTGCCAGAGGGATTACGGTATCATTAACTTCTGGAGCGCTACTGTGAGAAACGTTACCAGGATGATATGCATACTTCAATGGCATTAAAATCTACCATCCAATTCATTGAATATGGCTACAACTTCATGATGGTTTCCTACTGAAGAATTAAATTGTCTCGGCATTTTACCGATTCCAGCAGGAGGGAGTATCATCCCTAAGCCATTGTTAATCATATTTCCACCAGTCCTGGTAAATCCAAGTAACATTCTCGCAGTAACTCCTGAAAATAAATTACTGAGTAATCCCAAAGGGCCTAATACTTGTCTAAAAATAACTGTATCATTCACTTTACCACTACTCTTAATTGACCAAGTATACCACCAAACATACTTTCCATGTCTTCCATTGAAAGAATTAGAATTAAGAGAGGAAGTTTTTGCATCTAACAATGCCTCAGATACTGAATCAGAAACAGACATTTGACGGCGTATTGAAGATAAATCTGTCTCTGCCTTGATTCCATTGGAGGATGATAGATAGTTTTCTATCTCTAGCTTTTTAGTATCAGAAGTACGAGGATCATTTTTTCTGGCCCATGAACTGATAACTAAAGATGGTCCAATATAATTTTCTGAGAAAGGAGTTGAATCAGAGCATGCATGTAGCAGAGGGAAGCTTGGAAAGTTCTTAATTGAATGCAAATAAGAAGCAGTAGACTGAGACATAATTCCCATAGGCCCTTGAGGGGTACTCTTACCTTCTCTGGTAGCGGCTACCATCCAGGGTTTACTTGATTCTCTCTTTCTTTCTAATTTCCATGTATCAACTAGTAAGTCCCTTATTACATCAAAGCATGGTAGAGGAGCCAATTTTAAGGATAAAATACCATCATCGTTCAACGGTAATGTATCAAGACGTAATGTGCCAGGTAAAGTCAATCTTCCATTTATTGAAATAGCTGTGTTTGGGTCACCACAATATCCATCTCTGAATGTAAGGCTTCCATCATGTGAAGATTTGAGTGTCCTTAGAGTTTCCAATACTGACATATGACCTGGAAGAGAACAAATCCATGTATCCTTTCCTCTCGATTTACTCTCTGGGTCATATCTAAAAATAGATATTTCTACTTGGATGTTTTCAGAAATCAAAGATGGAATGCTAAAACCATCATCACCTGTTGCGCCAACCGCGTCAGAACCATCTACATAATTACGGATCAGGTCTATTTTTTCTTCTTGGAAATTACCCGTTCCATCTACGGCCGACATGTGAATTAGGGATTCTAAAGTCCATTGCGTGGCCAAGGAGTCATAATCAACGTCACAATCAACCCTGGCAACAAGTCTATTAGCACCTAATTCTTCAAAACGGCGATCCCAATCTTTACCTGATTGACAGAATAGTTCATAGCTAGAATCTCCTAAAGAGAGAACAGAAAAATTCAATCCTTCCAAAATAGGGTTGTTTTCTAAATTAGCTTTTTTCCATAATTCTTCGGCATTATCTGGCATTTCACCTTCGCCCCATGTTGAACAAACTATGAGTACTCTTTTGTGTTTTGAAAGTGAATTGAAATCAAAACCGTCCATATCATAAACTGTTCCAACAAGTCCATATTTAGAAGATTCTTTAACTATCTTTGCAGCTATTTCTTCAGAATTACCTGATTGCGATCCAAATAAAACAGTAAGACTTCTGTCTCCAGCATTTAAGAAGGAATCTACATCCATTCCTGAAGAGTCTAGTTCTAAAGAGTCAATCGAACTATTAATTTCATCATCAGCTTGCTCAACAAGGACTGAGACAGATTCTTTAGGTATCTGTTCGACAGCCCCTCCTTCTACTGATGCCATTAATTGTAAAGTAGCATCCATCCATATTTTCGCTGGTTCTTCGTAATCCACATCACAATCTACACGAGGATGTATTCTAGTTGCACCTTTGGATTCGAACCAGTTATCCCATTCTTTCCCTGATTCACAGAATAAGTCATAAGATGAATCTCCTAATGCAAGAACAGAAAAACTAACACCTTCTAAATTAATATCTTCATCAGCATTGACGGCTTCCCACAAATCTTCAGCATTATCAGGTTGTTCTCCATCACCCCATGTACTGCAGCAAATCAAAACTCTATTATTATTTGAAATCTCTGAAATTGAAGTTTCATCCATCGACTTTACTGTTGCTAGTAGGCCATGTGATGAGGCAGCTTTACCTGCTTGAGTTGCTATCTCTTCAGAATTACCTGATTGAGACCCAAATAAAATTAGAAGCGGAGAATTGTCAGACATTACAACACCTGTTAGTTATACAACCCTTTCCACTAGTGACCGATTATTATAAGTCTCGTTTTTTAAATGTCAAAAACATTACAAAATTAAACAGTATTTACATACCCATTCCGTCAAATTCTCCAGGTTCCATTGGACCCGTACTTCGACTAGAAATAACATCATCAATCCTAAGAATCATCACAGCAGTTTCAGAAGCACTTTGTATAGCTTGTTCTACAACTCTACTAGGTTCGAATACCTTGGCGCGATTCATGTCTACAACTCCTCCATCATACACATTAACTCCAAAAGTTGATTTTCCTTCGGAATGTGCTTTACGCAAGTCTATGATTGTATTAACAGGATCGAGTCCAGCATTTTCGGCAAGAGTACGGGGTATTACCTCTAGAGCCCCAGAAAATGCCTCAATAGCCATCTGTTCCCTTCCTCCTATTCCCTCGGCATAAGAACGAAGTCCACGACTTATTGCGGCCAGAACAGAACCTCCTCCGGTTAATACTGCACCATCTTCATGTGCGACTGCTACAACTCCTATTGCGTCATCGAAAGCTCTACGAATTTCATCCACTACATGTTCAGTACCGCCTCTGAGCAAAACTGAAACGCTTTTTGCTTCAGGACAACCAGTAATGAATACCATATCAGAATCACCTATCTTCTTTTCTTCGACTTTGGCGGCAATTCCTAAATCATCTACAGATAAATCATCAATATTTGTGACTATATTACCACCAGTTGCTTTAGATAAGGCTTCCATATCACTCTTTTTAGCCCTCCTTATAGCAAAAATACCAGATTTTGCCATATGATGTTGAGCTAAATCATCTATTCCTTTTTGACATATAATTACATTTGCACCCACAGATGATATTTTATCAACTAATGATTTTAGATAGTTCTCTTCTTCTGCCATGAATTTTGACAGCATATTTGGGTCCGTGATTTGTATTTTGGCATCTACCTCTGTCTTCTTTACTTCTATTGCAGAATTAATCAACGCGATTTTCGAATTAGAAACCATCCTAGGCATTCCAGAATGTACTCTTTCTTTGTCCATAATTATGCCGTCTATTAGAGAGCTGTCTTTTATTGAGCCTCCTTGTTTCTTCTCAACTTTTACATCATCTAAGTCTACGATCATCATGCCATCAATCTCTTGTGCAACGGATAATACTGCACGTACACTAATATCTGCCAGGAATTCTTTAACTGCGCCCGCACTTTTACCAGTTAATGCAGTTTTAGCCACTTCTTCCAATGTTTCAGGTGAAACATCAATTGCATGGTTATCGATCATTTCAGCTGCTTTATCAGATGCAAGTCTAAATCCTTCACAAATTACGGTTGGGTGAACATTCTGCTCTACTAAATCTTCACTTCTTTTTAATAATTCTCCAGCTATCACAACTGCACTCGTAGTCCCATCATAGCAATGTTGTTCTTGGGTTTTTGCTATCTCTATGATCATTTTTGCTGCAGGATGTTCGATATCCATTTCTTTCAGAATTGTGGCACCATCATTTGTGATCACTACATCACCCATACTATCTACTAACATTTTATCCATTCCCTTGGGGCCAAGAGTAGATCTTACAGCATCAGCCACAGCCTTCGCAGCTGCGATATTATTACTCTGTGCAGTACGGCCGCTTGTTCTTTGTGTTCCTTCTTTCATTATGAAAATTGGTTGTTGTCCATTATACATTAAATCACTTCCATTATACTGCTTGTCCTTGGCACCGTATTATTAGTCATAAGTCCTCGCACAAGATTAATTTAAAAATTATTCATTTATTTTTTCATCCAACCATTCTTGGCCGTAATGAATCCATTGTTCCATAGTCCATCCATCAGGTAAACCATTTTCTGGAATGGGGGGGTGTTCTGATGTTTCTGGAGATTCGGGTTGCGGAGGTTGTTGCTGGAATATTTCTTCCGAACCACCAAACATTGAGTTTGCAACCTTATCTGATGAAGGTAATTCTAAATTTAAATTAGATTTTTCACCATCCCAGCCATCTATAGTCATATTATACCCATCCAAAGTAGAAATTTCCTCTAAGGGTGCATTGGCTTTTCGGATGATGCGTAAAGACACAAGAGATATGCCCAAAAATACTACTAAACCAGCAATTATTATTATTACATTTCCCGTAATCCATGCAATATTTCCAGCATCAGGGCCAGTCTCTATTGGCTCAGGCTTAACTAAACTGATTGTTACAGTTCTGGTGGAAACATCTAATTCGCTACTAACTACCAAAGATACATCAAAATCTACTTGATTCATTTCTAAATTAACGAGATCGGCAGGTCTGACATCTAAGTAAATAGTCACATCTCTCTCTTCTCCCGCCTTCAGAACGAAATTACTATCTTCTTCATCTAGCCAAGCTCTGTAAATAGTGTATTGATTTTCTAAATCAACTTCAGTCCTAACCTGTTGGTCCTCAGTAGGGTGCATACTTGAGATAGTAAATGTCAATGAATAGTAATCTCCTGCATCAGTTATTTCCATAGCATCAGAAAATGGTGAAGGAGGAGAAGAGCGTAACCAACCCACAGTTCCGACATTGAAAAGAGCCTCTCCACTTCCCAATACTGATAAACCACTTTCTGCAGATTCGATACTAGTGGCCTCTAATGTTATTTTCCTTGAGCCATCGGCATCCTCACCGAATGAATAGCTTACTGATAAATTATAAGATGTGCCTGCGGGAATGTATGGAGTTCGTCCATTATTTAATCCTTGAGCCGAAGTAAATACATCAGAGACATGAGAAAAAGAAATATCAAAGGCGTCGACTGTATTTCCTTTATTCCAAATTTCCCAACGAAGAGTTCTGTCATCACTGCCAGCTCCAAAAATTTCCTCAGTCATATCTAAATCAGGAATTTCTACGAGGTAAGTGACCGGTACCGTTACGTAAACACTTGAGCTAAATGAAAAATCAGGATCGATTCTACTAGTTGCTGTAACAGTGACTTCATAGGTACCATTCTCAACTCCCTTGTTCATAGGTAAAAGAAGAGATATGGTCGTATCACCACCATTAGGGGGAATACCTGAAGTAAGTTGTGTACTAGTGGCTGGAAGTAATTGCCAATAATCAGTTGTTACTGAAATGTCGAATGATTCTTCAGTATTTCCATTGTTAATTAAAAATATTTCAATTACTTTACCAAAGCCATTTGCAGGAGCAAATAACTCATTTTTTATTGGTGCAACTACCAAATCATGATAAACAGGTACTTCGATATACAGGAGTATTTCTGCTTGAAATATAGCAGGAGATCTTCCATTTGCAATCAAAGATAGTGTATAAATACCTGGCGCTAAACCTTCGGGGGCTGTAATTTCTGCATTAAGAACAAATTCTTCATTTATTGAAGAATTTAATAAAGAAATTTGTTGATTCGTCGCAGTATCATACCATTTTATGTACTCTGAAGGCCATTCATTTGTATCAAAAGAACCTCCTAGATTCCAAGTGGCAATTTGATTACCATTATTTTTTAAATTCATGGTGATATTTGCTGAATCACCTGGCAACAATGTGGCAGCAGGATTTAGTAATTTATCAGGAGATAGAGTAATCGAATATGTTGGCTCAACTTTAACTGGAATTACTAAAGCAAATTTTGAATTATTTTGAACTCCATCATTTATATCAACTATCCAATCTATCTCTTGTACTAGAGTTCCATCAGGTATGGATAAATTAAACCAAACGTCAGTAACAGTTCTTGCTTTAATTACCTTGCTCACGACATAATTATCATGATCAACTAAATTATTTGAGTCTATTCTTAAGGGATATTTATACATCCAAGATTGATTGGATAAAACTGTAAAATACCTCAAGGTTATATCGATATATCCTTTGTTCATTATTCTGCAATGAAGTGATGGGGGACTAGGATCGGCTGCCAAAACGATATATGAATTAGGTAAGGGGTCATTGCATTGAGCATCCAATGTATACTCTGGGTAACGTTCGATACCGAATACTAGGAAAGAATCTAGATGAATCCCCTCATTAGCATCGGAACCGTCAGATAAGAATAAAAACGAGAGATAAAAACCATCACTTTGGTGTAAACTAGAGACATTCCAAATTAATCTAGACCATTCGCCTTCGTTAGTAGAAAGATTTTGTTCCGTGTAGTTATAATAATGAACGTCATATCCAGAATCAGTTTCTAGCAATACTGAGTCACCATTATCCATATCACCCCAAGCATTTGTTACGATCTGCATTGAATAAAAATTTGGACTTTTTACCTTGACTTTACAGATATATTGCGAATATAATGAAGACATTGCTGAAGTATATCCTCCTTGGCCCAAACCATGTTCATAATTATCTCCCCAAATACCGTCAGCGCAACCATCTTGATTGCTTGTAGTTACCCATGCCCAATGTAATCTGTCATATCTATTTGAAGCATATCTATTGCTATCATCTCCGGAAACTTTCCAATGCCAATCTCCGTTTGCACTATTATTATTCTCCATCCTCCAAGTACCAGTTGGGAAATCTCCATCTAGAGTTTGTCCATTTTGTTCATAGCCAGCCCCAAACCAAGTCGGCCTACCATAACCTTGAGGAGTATTTGTACAATATTTTCCTTCACCACCTTCATCACCACAATTACCGTTATCCATATCATCATACCATGCGGCTACGGGGACTTCCCGCTCGACTCTGTTGTTGTCAGTATTGCCATCTTGTAAACCAGCATCAACTAAGCCTACTATTACCATACCCCCTCCCAATAAGCCTTCATCATTCAGAGTACTATGTGCGGTGTTTGGAATCCAGACGAAATCTAATCTATCAGATTGAGAACCTGCTAAGGATACATTGAATTTCCATTCTTTTATCATGAAGCCAATGGGATGCCATATTTGTAAAGTAGCATTTGCTGTTACCTGTGTTGGCTGAAAACCTAATTGAATAAATGTTACATTAATTTGTATTGGAGTCCCTTTGATTAGATATTCCTGAACAGAATCATCTGGTTGGTTCCATTCCATTGGTGCGCCAGAAGAATTCCCTAATTCTATATCTAGGGCTCTGAAATCTACAGCATCGGACTTAGAATTAGCTTTGGAGGAATTAGAGATATCAAAATCTGCAGAAGATATCATCGGATAAGCACTAACAAGAAGAAAGGCTGCCACGACGGCATAGGAATAGACACTACGCATGTGGTATTCGAATGAACTTTTATCTATGAAAGTATGGGGTGGAAGTTTGAATATTTATACAGATGAGTTTCTAAAAAATATATTAAAACAAATACTCCAAGAGAGAATTAAATGAAGGTCTTATCTCTATTGAATGATACGTCACCGCGTGAGTGTGGGGGGGAATTTACTCAAACGGTTTCATTTAGCCATAATCATAATATGTCAAGTTACAATTGTACCGACGTTCCTATTCTCGATTGCATACCTGATCGATATAGATCTTGATAATGCTAGCATTGGACTGAGGACTGAGATGATAAGTTGGATAATTGTAGCAGGAGTAACATATGGAATTATTTCACTTGGTCTTGCATTAATTATGAGTGGTTATACTCCATTTTATGTTTCAAATAAAGGTGGATGGCTTGTTTTAAGTGGAATGAGTAAGAGAAAAAATGACCCAGAGATGATAGATAGAGCTAGACTAAATGCATATAAAACTCCACATGGAACAATGAGTAGATTGGTATACAATAAGATTAACAAAGAGGATTATGATATAATGACCGTTCACGGGGGTTTACAATTATTAGCTATACCATTACAAGTTATCCTTATTGCAGTACCATTAATAATAATGGAAGGAATGCCTGATAATTTAATTAAATCAGACTCTGCCTTTCAATTGGGAATAATAGGATACTTAATCGCATTATGGGCTGCAATAAGAATACATCCATTAATTTCTTCTAGATTAATTGGGTTCGCCTACTTATTAAGGAATATTTTAGGAAGATTTGGAAGAGTTTCATGGACGATGCCATTGATTCTTTATTGGATTTTTGCAAGATTCTTTCTGGCTCTATCATTAGGTTGGCTGGGAATTGATTATGAGCAATGGCATGAGATGCAATTAGAAAAAATAGTTATTCAAACCGTAGTTGATGAAGCAGTTATTCCTGAAAAGGCCTTACTTGATTCTATTGTCGCAATTTCAGTATTACCAATGGCTACATTTACTACTTTTTCTGTCCTGAGTGGAATGAAGGAAATGCCAGAATGGATGTTAGGGCAGGAAGAAAAATTAGAAAAGATAAATATAAATTCTTTAGAATTGACTAATGATATAGAAAATAAAGATAATGATGATGATCCATTCGGTTTTTTTGATAGTGATTAGTTAAATAAAATAATCTAACGAATAATTGAGTAATTTCCAACCAGAACCCAAAAATAATCCAAAAGAAATAATATCAGGGCCGTTTAAGAATAAAAATAATCCAGAAATTAAAAGTATAATTAAAAGTAATGAAACTTTTGCCAAGTTTTTACCATTAAGATACTTTACTAAATCTAAGGACAGTGGGATTAACAATCCTAAAGTAAAATAAAAGATATTAAGAATAAAATTTAACAAATTACTCTCCTCTTAATTCGGAAAGTACTTCTTCTAGACGGTCCATTCCTTTAGATATACCATCCTTATCAAGAGTATATGCGAATCGTAAATGCCCTTCACCAGCTTTTCCAAATGCTGTACCTGGAGAACAAAGTACTCCTCCTTTTTCTAGGATTGCTATAGCTAACTGTTCACTATTGTATCCCTCCACTTCTACTTTTGGGAATACATAAAAAGCACCATCAGGAATATGACATGAAACACCTGGCATCGCATTTAATCTATTACATATTAAATCTCTACGTAACTTAAACTCCGAGCACATTTTTGAAGGGTAATCAGAAGCTTTATTCATGGCCTCTAAAACTGCATATTGCATAGCATCATTACTACAAGCGGTAACGTAATATTGCATTTTATTTATTTCTACCATCGCATCCTTATCGGGAGATAAGACATATCCTATCCTCCATCCGGTCATTGCAAAGGTTTTGGAGAAGGAATTTATTAAGAATAATTTATCATGTCCGGCTCCCAAAAATGAAATATGCTCTTCATTATATATTATACGATCATAAACTTCATCGGTGATAATCCATAAATCATGTTTTTTTGCAAATTTGACCAAATTATCTCTCTGACTCACAGAAACGGTTGCGCCAGTAGGGTTACTTGGAAAATTAACCAATAATGCTACAGTATTATCATTTATTCTTGATTCTAGATCATCAATTGTTGGTACAAAACCATTATCAAAATTACAGGGATAGAAATTTGGTTCACCTCCACAAATTACTGCATGTTGAGGGTACAATGGGAAATATGGTTCGGGAATTAAAACATTATCGCCTGGATTTACAATAGCTAGAAACACATCTAAAAGAGCATTCGTTCCACTCATTGTTATACATACATTTGATTGCCCTAGATTTGGAGATAAATGAGACCATTCATCGGCTATCTTTTGCCTTAACTGTGGCAGACCTGCTGTGGTAGTATACTTATTCTTACCTTGTTCCATTGCAAGATTAAATGCTTCGATTGCTAATTTTGGGGGCTGGAAATCCGGCTCTCCAAGGCCAAATTGAACAGTATCATCTCCAGCCATATCAAACATACGTCTAACGCCTGTGGGCTGTATGCTATTCGCACGGTCCGAGAACTTCACCATGGCCTGCCGAGGGATGGCTAGGGGTTTTAAGAAGACTTGATAAAAGTCAATAAAATGAAGATAAAGAATCAATCATGTATTAATTGTGCGTCTAAAGCCTCTTCGGGGATTGATGAATTGATAGAGTCATTTTTAGTTAAAGAAAAACTTACTTTATCAATTTTTGAATGTTTGAACACAATGAATTTAGAACCATATTTTCTTTGTTTAATTATTGAAAATCCAGATAATGCTAACACAGAGAATAAAGAAATAATAACAATAGGAGATAATAATTGAGTTTGTTCTTCAATTGGTGTTCCTTCTACAGAAATTAATATTGGAAGAGAATATTGATTTTGAGATGTGGATCTCACTTCAATTTGATGGGAACCTTTTGAGAGTTGATCCAAATATATTGGCAATCCCCAAAGCATAGGAGTCAGTGGACCAATTTCAGAAGGTAAGTCTGAATTTTCTGACCATAATGTGTTGGGCTCAAAAAAATACCATTCTCCGTCATCAATTCTATATTGCATATTCTCAATATCCCCCATTTGCCCCCATGTATGACCTATTATCTCAACACAATTAGAGCAGTTGGATGTAGTATTTTCATAATTAATCGAAAGTAAATGATTTTGAATATATGGATTCATTGAGGAAGTTTGATTTGTTTCTTTAAGATGAATCGCAAGAGAAACAGCGGCATGGGCATCAACCATTCCATATCCAAAATCTCTATTCCAATATGGATCTATTTCTGGAGCACTTGGTTCTCCTTTTCTTTCTGAGGTTTGTTTTAGAACTTCTTTAATCTGTATCGGTGTAAGCATATCATTGGCCTCAATTATCAGTGCAATTATTCCAGTAACTGAAGGGGTGGCGTAAGAAGTTCCACTACCTCTTCCTGTGTAGGTATTCTCCGAAGCATCACCGCCAAGAAAATTATTACATCCTCCACTAGAAACGCATCCTTCTGCTTGAATAATACTTGAACCGGGAGCAGAGATTTCTGGTTTCAGTTCATCTAATGGGTTACCATCTCCGTTATCTTTTCTTTGCCCTCTACTAGAATAACTAGCCACAGTATCATCATCTCTATCGATAGTATTCTGGTCATCAGTAGCTCCCACTGTAATAGATAAAGATGAAGAACCCATGCCAGATAATCCTTCATTGTCTGGGCCGTCATTGCCTGCTGCTACTGAAACGGTTATTCCTACTTCCATCGCTTCATCTAAAATTCTACTATGCATATCTGTACCATCTGAGCCTCCATTTTCATGACTTGTAATGCCCCAAGATAGAGAGATTATGTCAATTCCATAGTCCTCTTCTGAGGCACCTTGCCAAGCATCATCACGGTGATCTATGATCCACTGAATTCCATTCATTGCAGATTCATAAAACTCTTGTTCTAGTAAATAATTCTCAAAAGGCCCTGCTCCCACATCTGTTCCTATTCTAACATCAATTAGTTTCGCATCTGGTGCCGAGCCAGTGAAATTAGAAATACTTCCATCTGCCTGCATTCCTGTTGAGCTAGCCATGCCCATGCACGCTGTCCCATGTTGATTTGCATCATCGGGGTCAAATGTACCATCAGTTGGCCTAAGTCCAAATCCTGCTAATATACAATTAGGATCTGAAGGGTTATAACATACTGCATCATAACCAGCAACAAATTTATTGATTAATCCCGGATGTTCATTATCTACTCCAGTATCAGTAAGAGCGATATTAACTCCTTTTCCAGTAACTCCTAAATCCCATGCGCCTGGATATAAACTTGAATTACTGGCCTTTACAGATGGTGTTTGGATATCGCCGTAAAAAATTACTGATCCATATCTTTCTACCATAACTACATCCTTCATCTTAGATAAAATAATAGCCTTTTCTTTATCAACAGGTCCTAGAAGAAGTGCCTGAACGGAGTTTAATTCCATACGAATATCAAAACCCATACCTGAAATTATTGATTTATCTTCTTCTGTAATTTCTCTAGAAAAAGAAATTCCAATATTTACTGGTTCTGTAGAATTTTTAATGGAATCATGAATTCCATCTCTATCAGAATCTAATGAGGTTGTTTCCCACCATGGAACTAAATTAAGCCACGGGACATCTTCTTGGATTGGGAAATCAAATTCATCATTTGAGATGTTATTTTTTTGAAAGGATGATTTATCAATATTTTCTGTTAACGATATACTTCCCATGAGTGAGAAGGCCAAGATTGACAATAGAAGGATAGCAATCTTACTCTCGCCCATATGCGTGGGACTGGTAACTGTTTCTTGAAATAAACTGACACGTGATTTCAATCTAAATTGAAAATAAAAATGGTGGGGGCACTGGGATTTGAACCCAGATCAGCAGGTGTCTTCCGCCTAGCGTGCACCTGGCAGATGCACGCTCTCGGGTTGCGACAGGTCGGTGCTCCAGTTGGTCATCAAAACCATCAGAAAACCATCTCGTCGTCATTCCCGTGCAACTGGAGCCCGCTGTACTACCAGGTTATACTATACCCCCGTAGGGATATCTTTCGGAGAAACCCTACTCTTATGATGGTCTCGGTCGTAATGATGAAATTTATCAATAAATTATGATAAAGGTCCTAGTATAATACTAATCATTATCCACAATCCGAAAATAGTTGAAGCAATTCCCCACGCCCTAGGCCTTAACCCGATACTCATTTCACCGAAAACTCTTGATATAGGACCTAAAATTAAGGCTATGTTACGCGATATTACTATAGAAAACCCTGCAAAGAATATAAAAATAATAAAAAATATAATTCCTAAAAAGGGCCCTAATAAACCAGATCTGGCAATACCTCCTATCCCCTGAGGGATTAGGTCTGGTATTCTAAGCCACAAGAGCCAAGCTAGCCAAAGCCCTAAGTATGCATCTTCAGTAAAACTTTCTTTCGATTTCCATGAGCGATATTCATCAGGTAATTGGTTATAACCAAGATTTGATAAAAACTCTATTTCGATAATTCTTCCATATTTTAATGTTGATATTCCGTGATATATTAGTATGCATGAGAGAAATAATTCTACCCAAATCCAGTAAAAACCAAGTCCGACTGAAGATAATATTGCAACAGGTAATGCCCAATAAGTAAATCCAATTGCTGCTGAATATATTATCAACAAACTACCTGCACCCGGTAAAAGAGGCTCTTCTGGAAATTTAAATTTTCTTTCCCTGGGCATTGCTAAGACGATTAATGGTAAAAGTGCTGTAGAGAAAATTAATGTGATTATCTGAAAAGGGTTATTCCCAGAACCTAAAGAGGCACGAGATGATGCTTCATCAATTTCTGTTGAGGACATGGAACCTGGCTTCCATTCAGTAATGAAGCCTGCTGAGTCAATAACTAAAACGGCATCACTAGCTTTGTTTGGGAGAGAAAACCCAACACTAGAATCGTATTCATCTATCAGTAAAGGCCAAGAATCATTTAGAATATCAGAATACGAATCCAAATAACTAGCTTCTAGTCCTTCTCCAGTTGCAATTTGAACATAAGATATGTCGACCTCAGAATATTTTTGTGATTTAGAAAAATCATCATATTGGAGTAATGCATTCGGAGAGCCATGTTGGAACATTCCAATAACTACTATATCTGAATCTTTCATTAAGTCATAGAGAGTTAGAGATTCAGTATCAGGGTTATGTGAAATTAACATAAATGGAGGTACCGCACCGTTATCTCTAAAGGAATTAGAATCGATATCTGGTAGGCTGATTGCAGGCCCTAAACTGGCAAATGCAAGTAAAATAATTACTCCGTATGCAGGTAAAGGCAGCATTGCTTCCTTGATGGAAATAAATATCCATGCAGTGATTCCAAGTGGAATTATGACGGCTGCCCATGTACCATTAATCAATGACTTTGGGTCATCAGGTATACTAAAACGTAATATTACGATCATGTTACAGGTTTCCGCGGGATCTTGATCGGAAAGATCTATACACATGTCAACCATATAATTACCAGATTCTAGAGGTTTATCTGTTGACCAAGTGTATGTAGTCCTATTATCATCTCCAATCCTAATTCCTTGAGGATCTTCGAAATGGTACTGTCTTAAATCTTCATTATCCCATTCTCCATGATACATACTACTCCATTCCGTTGGACCTACTATCTCAAAAATTTGATGAGTGAAATCACTCAAGCCCCATGGAGAAATAGGAGTCATCTCGACTCTAACCATCCGATTGGCATCAACTATCACATCGAGTTCCACATCAACTATTTTACCTTCAAATGATATTCCCGATATTACATCATATGTGCCCCACAAAAGTGCCCCAGATTCTACACATTCATGCCTTACATCTATTGATAGGTCTATGGTATCGCCTTTGTTCAAACTAACATTAACTTCACCTGCATCTACTGTAAATTTATGAGGCGAAGTATATCCTTCAGACATAGAAATAGATTCAGTATATTCATTAGAAATAATGGATATTCCACCTATTGCGAGAGATATCTCAAATTGAGTCTCTGAGCCAACTGGACTAGGCAAAATATCAGACGCTTCACATGAATTACTGCCACTCCCTTCCAGAGAAGCAAAAAGAATAACAGAAATATTTCCTTCAAATCTAAAGGGTTCCTCAGTAGGAGAGGATTGTACATTCAAGATATTTGGATTCAAAGTAGAACTAGTTCTGCTAAATGACACACTGCCTTGAGGGAACCCAGTCAAGACTGACCAATTTCTATCTAGAAAAGGAGATTCGCCGTCTCCCTTTATGAATAACATATGACTATCCGGATAATCATATGATATTCCTGGGCCATCATATTGCTCATATGTCTGCGCACTTGAAAATGAAGAAATGAATAAAAGTGTAGATATTATCAACAATGTTGATATCTTGAAATGATTCTTAATTTCTAGAGACATGATATTACCTACTTGTACTGAAAAAATTAGTTATAGAAAAAGTACTGCAGACCAAATTGCCAATATTGAGCCTGTTATTGTTGATATGAAATTGACTGCATGCTTTCCGAGGTAGCCACGGTTTTCAAATATTGCACCGAGTAAAGAGTCTAATTGGCAACCCAACCATCCAATTACAGTTATGCATAAGAACAAAAATAATGGAGGGTTTGTGTCAGCATTTAAAGCACCTAATAGAGTAGAAATTATTGCTATTATGAGGCCGCCATAAAAAGCTGCTATAGTTCCCGTGGGAGACATTCCTCCATTAGTTCCTGCAGGAACTGCTTCCAATGTCGTGATTATTCTAGTTCTTGGATCTAAGCTTCCAATTTCTGATGCGAGTGTATCTGAAGAGGCCACTCCAACGCATGCACAAAATGATAGATAAGCTAAATCATGACCCCCTACAAAGTAATTGATTATAGCTATTAGTGATGCTCCTCCTCCATTCGCCAAAACATTTTTCCAACCTCGTTTACCATCATTAGATTCTGCAACTGAAATTAATGCTTTTTCCTCATATCTCCATTTAGTTACGATTGAAGAAATTATTAGAAACGACATCAAAACAATTAACCAAGTCCAATGGCCGAGCAAAGATACCAATAATCCAACAGATAAGGCGGCTAATAAACCTCCTAAGTCTAAGAAATCATAGAATTTAGAAATGGATAATAATAATGTAACTAATGATATAGAAATAAAAAGTTCACTGGTCACTTCCACTTGACTCCCTCGTGTTGCTGTTAGCATATGTTGTCAAGAATCATTCCCTTGTAATTCTATTTTTTATGATTTATTTCCATTATTAATTAAATTCTGTTGTTTTAATTCCTTTTAGTAAACGATTTGCGACAAATAGTATAGAGATTATCAATATTAATGTCCATAAAATAGAAATCAAGGAAGAATATGTTTCTCCTAGTCCATATTTTTCAGGAAGGAAATATGATAAGTAAGAACTAGCATTCCAAAAAGAGTGTCCCAAGATAGCGAGGCCTAATGAGATGTATATTGACTTTGGAAGAATTAATCCTGAAGATACTTGATATTCCGGTACTATTTTAGAAAGGTAATTATCATCAAAATTATCTAATTTTGAAGAATTTCTAATCTCAAATTGATCGAATATTTTCCCATATTTATCCAATAATAGCCAAGGTTGCTCACTTTTAATAGGTTTAGGATTATTCTTATTTAATGAGGATTTAATATCTAAATTTGAGTCATTATATCCTGATAAATCACCATCACCATCAAAATCGATGCCTATGGCTTCAATAAAATCTACAGCGCCAGTAGACAAAGACTTTGCATACCATTCTAATTTATTCTTAAATTTCTTTTCTTTAACCAACCAACCTATAGCAGTACCCGTAATTGCAGTCCAAACTGCATGGCCCGGAATAGAACCTATTCCTCTAATTAAAATTGTAAGAGTAATCCCTAATGGCCCACCCAATAATGAAACTCCAATATATTGAAAATTTTCTATTAATGCAAAACCTAGACCAACAGTGAATCCTATTTGGAACCCATGTTTTGGACTTTTTATAGAAGGTAAAAATAACGCTACGGCAGCTCCTTTAAAAATTTCTTCACAAAATGGGGCACTAACTGCCAGTAAAAATAAATCACTAGCCCATAAAGGAGATGATGATGGGACTATAGCAGGGGCTGCAAAGCTATTAAAAATAAATGCAGGGAATGCAGAAACCATACCCGCAAGTAGCCAAGATTCTGCATCTCTCCTCTTTGTTGGTAACCCCAATGATTGTGTAGAAGTCCCCCACCATGCAAGTACGGGTAAGGAAAATCCAATCAACCATAGTGGGATTGCAATAACTACGAATAATATTACTCCAATGTAGCCAACTAGTTGGGAGAAAAATAGAATAGAGGATAAAATACCGACTATAACTACAGAGATGAATACAAGCCATAGTTGATTTGTAGGTGGTAGATCGAGTACGGAATCATCCCTGATAATATATCTTTTTAATTCAGTTTTCATGTCAGTTTGTAAAGAACCCCCGGAAGGTAAGGGATGAAGAAAATGACCTTTTTCGCTAGGAATGGCAAGTTTTACGTGTATCAAACGAGGGCGATATAAGTAGATTATAATAAAAAGTAGTGGTATACTACACAGACCACCAGATAATGTCATAATTGGATTACGATCAATAATTCCAATAATAATAAACAGTGATGTATATAGTAAAAAAAAAGCGGGCAAAACAGTACCAACCATGCCAAAATATATTTTCCATGGACTACTTTTTCGGGCTATTCTTAGATCATCAGGTGCGTTACTTAGTTTAGTCGGATAGGGGACTCTAAACTTACGGTTTAGTGAATCAATGATAATTTTTTCATCATTCATTATTTTCAAATCCTAGCGCCACTCAGATCGCCCATCACTCTTGATGACCAAAGCATCCGGTGCGGTTTTTCATCACAGTGGCATGTTGCGGAGAAGGCATACACATATTGGATTTGGCACGGTTAGAGTATTGCACCACATAGGCCACAAAATAATTCATTACGTTTGTTATCTTTCTGCATAGTCCATTGCCCACAGGCTGGACATGGTGGTAATCCTTTCTCACTTGGTTTTATTGGAGGACCACGAAAAGGACGTTTTTTGGTAATTCTGTACCATCCTTTTTTTGGTCGCTTAACTTTAGGCAATTGACCACCATTTATTCCAGAGGGGCGTTTGTTGAAGATATTTGCCTTACCGACTAGATGATTTACTTTACCTTTATCTCAAAGCATGGAAATCACTATTGTAGGGGCAGGAGTTTCAGGCTTAACAACAGGGATAAGATTATTACAACAAGGATGGAAAGTAAGAATAATTTCCAAAGAATTTAGCCCTGATACAGTATCGGATGTGGCTGCAGCATGGTGGTATCCTTTCCTTGTAGAACCAGTAGAAAAAACCAATCAATGGTCAATTCAAACCTTCAATGAATTAGTAAGACTTAGAGATAATGAAGGAGTAGAATGTATTTCCATGCGTCTAGGAAGAGAATATCTTGAGCAAGAATGTGAACTCCCAGGATGGAGTTTTAATATTCCTCATTTTAGAATTCTTAATCAAAATGAGATAATCAGAGGATATGAATTTGGCTGGGAATTAGAAGCTCCAGTTATAGAAATGAATCTTTACATGCCATGGCTATTATCAAAATTTAGGACATTGGGAGGATCAATTGAATCAAATGAATTTGATTCTATTGAAGAGGTCCCAGGTGAGTTTATTGTAAATTGTTCAGGACTAGGTGCAAGATTATTATCAAATGATGAAGAAGTGATTCCAGTAAGAGGGCAAGTTGTATACATAAAACAAGATCCAGGTTTTGGCCGGTATGACCAACGGCCTGAAAGCTTGACATATACCATCCCCCGTAGAGATGTTACAGTCCTTGGAGGAACTGCTCAAAAAGGAGACTGGGACGAAACAATTAGAAAAAAAGATACAGAGGATATTCTCTCCAAATGCGAGGTTTTTTGGCCTGATTTAGATAGACAGAATATAGTAGGTTCAGCAGTTGGTTTGAGGCCATCTAGGTATGAGCTTAGACTTGAATTGGAAATAATTAATAATAAAAAAGTAATTCATAATTATGGCCATGGAGGGGCGGGTGTAACTCTTTCATGGGGTTGTGCTGATGAAGTAGTCAAACTTCTAAAAGTCAATATGCTGATTTAGTAGTACTAATAACGACTGCACCGATTTTATAAGGGTCGCCATTTGATGCGGGCCTTCTATCTTCTAGTCTTCCTTTCCAACCATCTTCTATTGTTCCAATAGGTATGCGAATTGATGCTCCACGATCTGAAATACCATAAGAAAATTGATCTATTGATTGAGTTTCATGAAGGCCTGTTAATCTAAGTTCGTTATGGGCTCCATAAACTGACATGTGTGCATCAATATTCTTACCAAAGGCCTCACAAATATCAGTAAAAAGTTTCTCTCCACCTTCATCTCTCATCCTTCCATCACTAAAATTAACATGCATTCCTGAACCATTCCAGTCACCTTTGATAGGTTTAGGGTGATATTCAATATAATATCCATATTTCTCTGTCAATCTATCTAAGAGATATCTTGCTATCCATAATTGATCACCTGCTTGCTTTGCCCCTTTTGCAAAAATCTGAAACTCCCATTGACCACATGCAACTTCTTGATTAATTCCTTCAAAATTTATACCAGCTTCTAAGCACATGTCTGCATGCTCCTCGACAAGTCCTCTACCGTGCGTATTCTTTCCGCCAACTGAGCAATAGTAAAGTCCTTGTGGGCCAGGATAACCCCCCACAGGGAAACCTAATGGTAGTTGAGTATCAACGTCCATAATAAAATATTCTTGCTCATAACCGAACCAAAAATCATCATCATCTTCTTCGATTGTTGCCCTACCGTTACTCGGGTGTGGAGTACCATCTGCATTCAAAACTTCACACATTACAATAAAACCGTCAATTCTTTGTGGATCGGGAAAAATAGATACTGGCTTCAATAAACAATCAGAACTCCCTCCTTCAGCTTGTTTAGTTGAAGAGCCATCAAAAGACCACATCGGACATTCTTCAATAGTGCCAGAAAAATTGTTTCTAATCAATGTCTTACTTCTCATATTCTGAGTGGGCTCATAACCATCTAACCATATATATTCCAATTTTGCCTTATCTATCATGTAACCTCCACTTATCATTAGGTTTATTATTTGTTCGATTGAAAAGATTAATTCATAGATAGTACTAGAATTACTGATATTTATATAATTTTTTATACAAATGATAGTAAAAAAATTATTTATTTAATCGATTGTATAAAAAAATAAATTTATATTTATAATTAATTGAACAAATGATTAATCCGTAATAGATATAAAAATTAGACTCGGATTTTATAAATTAAATCCAATTATGGTGGACGTGCCGAGATTTGAACTCGGGGCCTCTTCCATGCCAAG
>CEOP01000939.1_pt1 | contig 37375 bp, 29 predicted proteins | sample 361301 | NCBI WGS metagenome assembly CEOP01 (sample SAMEA2619548, study PRJEB7988) | marine metagenome | biome: marine biome (ENVO:00000447); feature: deep chlorophyll maximum layer (ENVO:xxxxxxxx); material: "saline water (ENVO:00002010), including plankton (ENVO:xxxxxxxx)" | depth 55 m
CCACCCATTTATAGGTAGTGAAGGCCCAGGTGCTTCTTTGTTAACAATTGGTGATTTAAATTTAGTGACAGCTTCTTCAGATGTAAGATACGCCTTGCTTGGAGGACGATTTGTTGGTGAAGCTACATTATTAAGATTTTATGTGTTACATTGTATTTTAGTACCATTTATAGCTATGATTTTTATGGCAGTACATTTTTGGAGAATTAGAAAAGATGGAGGAATATCAGGTCCATTATAAATGATTTGATACTATTTCATGCATAAATTATTATTAATCATATTTTCTTTTTCATTTCTAATTGCAGCAGGAGGTGGAGGTCCTGTCTATCAAGATTCTAATTCTTTATTACAAATGTTTAAAGAATTTGTTAATATATTTTCAGAGCCAATTATATCATTTACGTTTATAACTATAATTTTTCCTTTTTTATTTCCTCCTACTGACTGGTTTGATAAAATTCATAGAAGACTTGGATTGCATCACATATGGACTAATAAAGGAGGTTATTTTTTATTTATTTTAACAACATTCTTTTTTTATTTAGGTTATACTGATCCCTATTTTAGTATTATTCTAAACAAGCCAGATAATTTTCCAATTGTTTTAATGGCTTATGCTTTCGTGGGTGCAACATGGTATTCTATGAAAAAAGCATATATTAATGATGCAAGATTAGATGCTGGTAAAAAGCCTAGAGAATATAATGATCCAGAAGATAAAGTTTTAGTATGGCCTGATTTAGTATATATTGAATTTATCGCTTTATTAATTTTTACTGCAGCCTTAACAGTTTGGTCCATTGTTTTAGCTGCTCCATTAGAAGAGCCAGCAAACGCAGCGGCAACACCAAACCCTTCAAAAGCACCTTGGTATTTTTTAGGTTTGCAAGAAATGCTTGTTTATTTTGATCCATGGATTGCAGGGATTGTTTTTCCTATATTTATTATTTTAGGTATGTGTGCTATTCCATATATGGATATAAATAAAAATGGAGATGGTTATTATTCATACAAAGAACGAAGAGTAGGTATTTTTATTTTTATGTATGGATGGGTTGCGTTATGGTTATATTTAATTGTAATTGGAACCTTTTTTAGGGGTCCTAATTGGAACTTTTATGGCCCATTTGAGTGGTGGGACCCACATAAATTAGAAGTTTTAAATAATGTAAATTTATCAGAGTATGTATGGGTTTATATGTTAGGTCAGGAAACACCAAGTAATATTTTAATGAGAGAGTCAGTTGGGTTTTTATTAGTTTTTTTCTATTTATTTATTTTACCAATCTTCTTAAGTCAAACACTTCTAAAGAATATGTTTAAAGCATATGGTCCAGTAAGATATGCTTCATTAATGATATTTGGCTTGACTATGCTTTCTCTTCCTATTAAAATGTTTTTAAGGTGGACAATTAACCTTAAGTATATTGTTTATATACCTGAATGGTTTTTTAATATTTAAGCTGGAGTTTTTTTTTGGATTATAAGAACGATGAAAGATATTGGGATATAAACCTTTTAAACAAATGGTTTGCATTTGCTGCAATTATTTGGACATTATCTATGGTTTGGATGTTCATTGATGATAATGATGATGAATTTAAGTATTACCAAAGTGAATACTATTCAATTTTAAAAGATAAAACAAAAAACGAATTAAATACTCTATATTCTGAAATTTCTGATGTTAAGGTAGAATTAGAATCTAATTTGGATAATAAAAAGAAAATATTAGATTCTAAACAAGACCTTATTCAAAGTATTAATGATTCCATTCAAGTTATCAAAGATATATATGCAAAAGTACAAATAGATTGGAAAGCATTAATTGTAGAAGTTGATGTAGCAAAATATTTAGTTGAAAAAGAAAAAGCTGAAAATAAATATAATGAAGTTTCTGAGGCGGCAGAACTATTTAAAGATTTAAATAATCAGAAAGTAAATCTTAAAAAAGATAAAGAATTATTAGAGATTAAAATCGAAAAATTCACTAATAAGATTGATAATTTAAATCTAGAAGTTAAGTTAGCACAAGATAAACGAAATAAAGAATTAAAAAGATTAGATTTAGTAGAAGGCCAATTAGTTAAGCTTGATAGAGAGCGTATGACTTTTGCCAATCAAGTAGCTGACATAGTAAGAGACTTACCAATTGTAGATTTTCTTGATCCAAAATTAAAAGTTATGCAAACCGTAGTTTCAGACGTAAAATATGATGTTAATTTTGCAAAAGTCGCTACAGTAGACAGGTGTGTCAGTTGCCATATGGGTATTGAAGATGAACAATTTTCAAATGAAGAACATCCCTATACTTCTCATCCAAACTTAGATTTAATTGGAGCATCATCGTCTCCACATCCATTTAATGAATTTGGATGTTCAAGTTGTCATTCAGGAAGAGGCAGAGGTACAGGTTTTACCTCTTCAACGCATAGTCCGTTTGATAAGGACCAAAAGAAAGAATGGCAAGAAAAATATGATTGGGAAGTAATGAAACATTGGTTAGAGCCAATGCTTCCATCTGAGTATAGTCAAGCTGGTTGTTTTAAATGTCATACAGAGCAACCATATTTAGAGGGAGCAGATCAACTACAGCTTGGAATTAGTTTAATTAAACAAAATGGATGTAATGCTTGTCATCACATAGAAACAATTCCAAAAGACTACGAAGTTGGGCCAGACCTTACAAAAGTGTATGAAAAATTTGATAAAGATTGGACTTTCAAATGGATTAAAAATCCACAAAGTTTCAGATATAATACTATGATGCCACATTTCTTTGAACAAGATAATAATTCATCTCCAGAAATGATTAAAAGAAACAATGCTGAGATTTATGCTATCACAGAATACTTATATAAAGATAGCGAATTTAAAGAACATAGTGATTATGAATATTTAGGTGATGCAACAAGTGGTGAAGTATTAATCAATGCAATAGGTTGTATGGGGTGCCATCAAATTAATGAAAATCTTAAGGAGTACAGCCCAGAAACTGATGAATATGAATTTTATTTATCTAAGTATGGATATGATATTGAAGAAACTACAAATTATAATTTACTAAATCAACAAGGACCAAATTTAATTGGTTTAGGCTCTAAAGTATCAGCAAAATGGCTTTATGAATGGTTGATGAATCCTAAAAATTATTGGGAAAAAACACGTATGCCAAATTTGAGATTATCTGATCAAGAAGCAAAAGATATAACAGCATACTTAATGAATTTCACAAATGAAGAATTTGAAAATCAAGACATTCCTATTTTATCAGATAATACATTCAATGATGAACTAGAGAGTATAGCATTCAGTTGGTTAAATAAATCTTTTAATTATCAAGATGCTGAAGAAAAATTTGATAATTTAAAAGAATCAGGAAATATTACTGATTATGTTGCTGATAAAGCAATAAGATATTATGGCTGCTACACATGCCATAATATGGAAGGATATGAAGATGCAAAGCCAATAGGAGCAGAACTCACACATGTAGGTTCAAAACCTCTAAATAAATTTGATTTTGGACATATTCATGATATCCAGCATACTAATTTTAGTTGGATGAATCAAAAATTAGCCAATCCTAGAATTTATGATAGAAGTAAAGTAATTGCTCCTGAAGATAAATCAAGAATGCCTAATTTTTATTTAACACAAAACGAAATTGAAGCAATAACGACGGCATTATTGGGACTTACCAATACTAAGATTGAAAATACAAAGTTAGCTGATTTAGATAAAAGTCATTTAGAATTGTCTGGTTATAAATTAATTAGACAATATAATTGTTATGGCTGTCATGAAATTTATGATGAAGGTGGTAGAATTGCTGATACTATAAAAGAAATATTACCTGAAAATTTACATGCTGAGCATAGAAATTATGCTCCGCCGAGTCTTTATGCTGAAGGTTCAAAAGTTCAATCTGATTGGCTTTTTTCATATTTAGATGATCCAATTACAATTCGACCAAACTTACAAGTAAGGATGCCATCATTTAATTTAAGCGATGATGATTGGAATGCAATAATTGCAGCATTTAAAGATATGGAAGATAATAATTTATCTTATGAATCTATACATATGGTAGATGAAAAAAGTGAAAAGTACCAACAAGGATATGAATTAGTTTCTGATTATGGTTACTATGATTTAGAAGAAGATGTATGGGTTGATGCTTTCAATGAAGGCTCAAGATGTTATGTATGCCATTTTGAAGGCGAAGTTCCTCCTGGAAAAGATTTTGATATTACAAATCCATTAGTATGGGCTCCAAATTTAGCATTATCAAAAGAAAGGCTAAGACCTGAATGGGTCAAAGAATGGTTACGTAATCCACAACATTATATGGAATATACTAAGATGGTAGCACCTGCTCTGTATAATAAATGTCCTGAATGTTTGGATGGCGATTTGACAGAGGCTCAGTATGCTAATCTCAAAGATATATCTGATAATAAAGATAATCCTAATTGGAGATCTGGACCAGATGCAGATTATAGATTAGAAGCAATTACAGATTGGATTTTTTCTGTAGATGGACCAAATGATATTTCTAATGTTATTGAGGATTATTTTAAACAAAATGGATACAAACATTTTGAAGAAGAAGAAGATGAAGATGACTGGGGTGACGATGACTGGTAAAGTATTAATCTAAACCATAAGCGTTAAGTCTGCTTTGAATAGTTAATTCAACCTCTTTGGGAAGCCAAGAATCTCCTCCAAAACTATCAATTAAATTATCATTAGGATCTAAAAGCAAAGATTTTAAAGTATGGTTTATGTCTCTAGGATCACCATCATCAATTCCACTGAATCCTAATCCAGCTTCCATTGTAAGTTTTAAAACACTATTTTTATATCCATAGCTAGATAAAAAATGTATATTTTCATAATTTTCAAAAATACTTCCATATGCTTTTTGTAAAACTTTAGGTGTATCGTAATTATAATCAAAACTAATAATAATAAACTCGATATTAGGATTATTTTTAAATTGATTAATGAGATATTGATTTTTTAAAATAACAGCAGGACAAAAGTTAGGCATTGGGCATCTAGAAAAAATAAAAGATATAAATTTTAGTTTATCTTTAAATTGACTTAATTCTACTTTTTCGCCTGCTAAATTTAAAAACGTAAAATTAGATACCTTTTCACCAACCTGAATGGTTTCATCTTCTTGAAAAAAATCATCAAACACTTCATCTTCTGTTAATTCTCTATGCCCAACAATTTGTATATCATTAGCCCATGTTTTTGCAGGAGCATTTTTTTCTTCTAAAATATAAAAATTAAAATTTAAGCTATCACCAATTTTATAATAATTCATATTAATGGATGGTTCAATATTGAACATCATGGTCATTTCCATCATAAAACCAGGAACCTCATCATGCTTTATCATCATTTTACTTTTTTCTTTAAAAATATCTACAATAACCCCCTTGAAAGGGTGAATGATTGGTTCTTTATTATTTTCACATGAACACAATAAAATTAATAATAGAAAGAAAATTTTATACATATTTGTTAATATTTTAAAAGCTGGTCATATATTCTTGACCAGCTTTTAAAATCATAAATTATTTCTTTTTCGCAGGACGCTTAAATGATTTAGTTCCAGCATCAACAGACTTTTCTGCTACAGTAATAATTTGTTTAAATTCATCACTGCAATAACCGGAGCCTTTCATGCTTTTATCCCATTTTTCATGCCAGAAACAAAGTTCATACTCACCAGTTTCTAATCCATTTAAATCAATTTCATAGTTGCCATCTTCATCAGTAACACCCCAATAAGGATGATCTAATACTACCACCCAAGATTTCATCCATGGATGAACGTCACATTTAATGTAAAATGGGTCTTCTTGTTTATCAAACTTTTTCATTGATGGGTCTGATTTGGCTGGCATAGCAAAGTTAAATGCACTATTAACTTTTGACATTGAATGAATATTGTGAAGTGTCTTATCACTATTTTTAATCATTAAATCTTGCCCTTGCATTATTCCAGTTACATGTGGAATATATTTGCATCCAACTTGATCTAATTCAATAGGCGTAGACGGTACAGTTTGAGAATGTTTTGGACTCTTAACCCAAACCATTACATTCTGCATGTAATTTTCTTTATTAATTAAAAAGCTTTCATTAAATGTTGGACCGCTATGTGATTTACCACAAATTGGATCCGCATTCATATTAACCTTTTTAGGTCTAGGTGCTTTACCTTCATATTGTACTTTACCCATTATTTTTGTAGAATCAGTAGCCATTAATACTGACATACCAATTGCAAATAAAAATAAACATTTATTTTTCATGATTTTATCCTTTTATTTAAAAAATAATTAAAATTTATTATTTAAATTTAAAGTAGTTTTTATTAATCAATCAAGAATATTAGTTTTAATTATGTGGACATTAGTAATAATTAGTCATTTTTTAATGTTAATCTCATTTATAATGCTATCAATATCGGCATTAAATGGACATTTTATTTCCGTTAATCAAGAAATAACCTTAAGTTCATTTTCTATAACTTCAATTATGATATTTGTATTTACTCAATCTTTAATCTTTTTTTTAATAATTACTATTAATAAAAATATGAATTCAATAATCATGGAAAATAATTTTAGTATAACAAATGATATATATAAATATTATAAAAAGAAAATGCATATTCATACTTCATCAAATATACTTTTAATATCAACTTTGGCAATTTTATTTGGAGCTGTACATACAGGACTTATGTCGCAAAATATTCATAATCTTTTATTTATTTTTGGAGTAATTCATTATGGGTATGTGATTAAAATACAATATTATTGTTTTAAAGAAATTAGTAAAATAATTTCTCGTATAAATGATTTGACTATTAGTAAATTATCAGACGAATAATATGTATTATTTAGCAAAATTTTTTGAATTAGTTGGGATGGGTGTTTTATTATATTGTTTTTATATATATTTTCCTGACCCAATGTCATATGAATTGCTTGCATATGGATCAAGTTTTTTCGTTGCAGGCTGGATAATAGAAAAATTTTTACTTAAAGGATAAAAATTGGATTTTAAAGTAGAAGATCACTTAAAGTCAGTTCCTGAGTTACCTGAGCTGATAAGGACTAAAAAAAATAGACCTCCAAAGATGGCAGTTGTTGATGAAGATAATTGTACTGGATGTTCTGCATGTGTTCCATTTTGTCCTGTTGATTGTATAGAACCGGTTCCTGAAGACAAATATGATGATGCTTCAATTCCTCCTGTACAAGTTAGATGGAATGAATGTATTGGTTGCCAAGTTTGTGCAAAAGTATGTGATAAGTTGACTTGGAATGCAATAAGGATGATTCCAACAAATTCTTTCGAAGAAAGATATAGTTTCACAGTAGATAAAAAAATAGATAACGGATAAATATGAGCAACGATAATCACGAAGAATCATTTATAAGGAAGTATATATTCTCAATAGACCATAAATGGATTGGTATTCAATATGGTGTTACAAGTATGTTATTTTTGTTGTTTGGTTTTGTATTAATGATGATAATGAGATATCAACTTGCATATAATACAAATACAGGTTTAGAAAAAGATATTATTTCTCCTGATATGTATAATGCACTTGGTGCTATGCATGGGACAATAATGGTATTTTTAGGTGTTGTACCAATGGTTGTAGGTGCTTTTGGAAATTATTTAGTACCTCTTCAAGTTGGGGCTCCAGATATGGCTTTTCCAAAATTAAATATGGCAAGTTATTGGACGTACTTTGTTGGTGGAGTTGTAATGTTGGCTAGTTTTTTTGTTCCTGATCAACTTCCAGCTCACTCTGGATGGACATCTTATGTACCTTTAGCTACTCTATCTTCAGGTCCTGGACAGACATTTTGGTTAGTGGGAATGATTTTTTTAATTACATCATCACTTTTAGGCTCTACAAACATTATAGTTACTATTTTTCAACTTAGAGTACCTGGATTAACATGGATGAGACTACCTTTTTTTATATGGGCTCAGTTAGTAACTTCTTTTCTATTATTGTTAGCTTTTCCTCCATTAGAGGCTGCAGGCATTTTTCAATTATTAGATAGGGTAGCTGGGACACATTTCTTTGATCCTTACATGGGTGGAAGTGTACTTTTATATCAACATCTTTTTTGGTTTTTAGCACATCCAGAAGTATATGTATTAATATTACCAGCCTTAGGTATTGTTGCAGAAGTAATAGCTAACAATATAAGAAAGCCGTTGTGGGGTTATAAATCAATGGTTTATTCTAGCGTATGGTTAGGCTTTATGTCATTTATTGTATGGGCACATCATATGTTTCTAACAGGTATGGGAACAACAATGAGTAGCTTTTTTATGATTACAACAATGATTATTTCAATACCATCAGTTATAATTTTATCTTCTTTATTTTTATCTTTATGGGGGGGTTCAATACGATTTAACACACCAATGCTTTTTGCATTATCTTTTTTACCAATGTTTGGTATTGGTGGGCTAACAGGCCTTCCACTAGGCTTAGCTACTGCAGATATTCATTTACATGATACATATTATGTTATTGGTCATTTTCATTATGTTGTTGCGCCAGGAACAATTTTTGCAATTTTTGCAGGTATCTATTTTTGGTTTCCAAAAATCACAGGCAAAACAATGAATGAAATATTAGGTAAAATTCATTTTTATGGATCTTTTGTATGCATGAATGGAATTTTTATGCCTATGTTTTTGCAAGGCTTAACAGGCTTATCTAGAAGAATGGCAAATGGTGGTTATGATTATGCTCATGCTAAGGATGTTTTATATTTGAATGAAATTATGTCAATTTCTGCTTTTGCACTTTTTGTATTTCAATTATTTTTTATATTTAATTTCTTTTGGACAATCTTTAGAAAAAAATATGAAACAGAATCAGATACTAATCCCTGGAAAGCAACAACCATTGAATGGACAGAAACTACATCCCCTCCTTTAGGTCATGGAAATTTCGAAGTAATTCCTAAAGTTTACCGCGGGCCATATGAGTATAGTGTAGAAGGCCATTCAAAAGACTATTATCCACAAACAGAGGAATAATTTATATGGATATTGAAATACCTTATAACGTTGAAGAAAGAAAAGATACCGGGCTTTATAATAGCAAATTAGGTATATGGCTATTTCTTGCATCTGAAATAATGCTTTTTGGGGCATTATTTTCTACTTATATAATATTAAGAACAGGAGATCCTTTTTGGATGATGCATGTTAAAGAAGCTCATTTAAATATTCCGTTAGCAACAGTTAATACTGGCGTATTAATTTTATCTAGTGTGACGTTTGTTATGTCTTGGATTTCATTAAAATTAAAAGATATATCTAAATTTAGATTATATATGGGTATAACACTATTATGCTCTATTATATTTTTAGTAATTAAATATTTTGAATATACAGCCAAATTTGATGCTGGTCATTACCCATCTACTCATAATTTTTATGCTGTATATTTTACAATTACTGGTTTACATATGTTACATATTATAGGTGGGATAATTGTAAATGGATATTTTTGGTTACCAGGTTTAAAAATGTGGAACACTGAACCTGAGCGTTTTACTAATAGAATTGAAGTAGCTGGATTGTACTGGCACTTTGTTGATTTAGTATGGATATTTGTATTTCCATCAATTTATTTACTATAGGTGATATAATGTCAAAACATAATATTGAATCTCATATTAAAGTTTATTGGAATGTTTTTTATGCACTATTAGCATTTACAGTCTTAACAGTTGCTGTATCTTATATTCCATTTGAAGATTATACTTTTTTACCATTTGGTCCTACATTTTGGATTTTATTTGTAGGTCTTTCTATTGCATGTATTAAAGGTTACTTAGTTTCCTATTATTTTATGCATTTGAACGATGAAAGTAGTACTATTTACTACACACTTTTAACATCTGTATTCTGCTTGCTTGTATTACTTTTTATGCCGTTATCCTGGAGGGCAAGCGGAGAAGATCATGATCCTCAGTATGAGCAGTATATTGATCAAGATGGGTATGTTACTTTTAAAGAACCTGAACATCATGATCATCATGAAAATGGAGACCATTAATTATGCCTTCTTTAAAACATTTTCATATTTTTTTTGTAATAGTATCAATGGCTTTATGTATGTTTTTTTGTTATTGGGCCTTTAATAATAACATGATGCAATATTTCTATTTATCAATTATTTCTTTCTTATTGATTGGTTTTTATGGAATTAAATTTTATAGTAAAATAAAAGAGCTGGGTTTATGACAATTTTCTACAAATTTTTTACATTATTTTTTATTTGTGATTTAGTTTTAGCATGTGCTGTTTGTTATGGAAGTCCTGATGAGCCTGCAGTTAAAGCGGTTCAGGCAGGTATTTGGTTTTTGCTTGGAGTCGTTATTTTTGTTTTAAGTAGTATTGGATTTTTTATTTTTAACATTGTTAAAAAGTCTAGGGAAGTTTAATTATGAATTTTATAAAATCATTTATAGATAGTTATTTACCCCCCAATTATTCTAGTCATGGACAGCATATAGATGGTTTAATTTATTGGGTTCATTATCTAATGTTTGTTTTATTTGTTGGTTGGGGAATTTATTTTATTTACACGCTATTTAAATTTAAAGAATCAAAAAATCCAAAAGCAAACTATGAAGGAGTAACATCACATTATTCTTCTTATGTTGAAGTTGGAATTATATTATTTGAAGCATTTTTATTAATTGCATTAGCTCTACCTAAATGGCAGGATCTAAAAATTAATATTGAAAAACCTAAGAATCAACCTATTGAAGCTTCGATTTTTGATTTAAGAAATAGTTTTTTGGATATCCCTGGTGTTAATCAAGATGATATAACAACATTTTTTCCAGCAGATGAAATAAACAAGGATAAGCAAGTTATTCATATTATAGCTCAAACATTTAATTATAATGTGCATTATCCTGGTCCAGATGGGAGATTTGGCCCAAGACATCTTCATTTAGTCAACGATGGAGAAGGCGAATATATTGGGCTAGATTGGAATCATCCAGATAGTAAAGATGATATAGTCTTACAAGATGAATTAATTTTAGAAGTTGATAAACCTGTACTTATTTATTTAACATCAAAAGATGTAATTCATAGTCTATTTTTACCAGAGTTTAGAGTTAAACAGGATGCTATTCCTGGACAAAAAGTCGCAATATTTTTTACTCCTGAAAAAACAACAAAAGATTTTTTTGAAGAGTTAAATTCAAATGAAAAATTTGTTTTATGGGATTGGATAGCGGACCCTGAAAATTATGATTATGATTTCTTAGATTTTAATAATGATGGCACAGCTGAAAATTTTTCTGGACAAAGAGGTGAAATGTTTGTTGATAAATATGGTAGAGATACATTTCAGCTTGGTTGTGCTCAATTATGTGGAAGTGGACATTCAGCAATGGCTAAAGGAGATATGTTTATTGTATCAACAGAAGATTATCAAAAATGGTACTTTGGTCAAATGTGGGCAAAAAATAGTATAATTGTTGAAGACGATGAATGGGGAGATGATGATTGGTAAATAACAATCTAATTTGGTATAATATTTAAATGCATAAAATTTTAACCATAGATTATCACTCGTCTAATTTTGGAAGTGACCTCACCACTTCATTAAAGAATACTGGTTTTGCAGTAATAAAGAATCATCCAATTTCAAACAGCTTGATCACAGAAATTTATAGTGAATGGCAAACTTTCTTTAATTCTGAGAGTAAACATAACTATTTGTTTCATCCTACAAAACAAGATGGATATTTTCCATATCGCTCTGAAAATGCAAAAGGTCAAAAAATTAAAGACCTAAAAGAATTTTTTCATATTTATAATTGGGGTCGGTATCCTTCTGAAATATCAAATCAAACAAATGTATTAATTTCTGAGTTTAAAAAAATGGCTAATAATTTATTAGTTGAAATACATAAATATTCTCCTAAACATATACAGGAATTATATTCGGTACCACTTAATAAAATGATTGAAAAAAGTAACCAGAATCTTTTAAGGATTATTCATTATCCACCTTTTAAAAAAGAAGAATATCCTAATGCAATAAGAGCTGGTGCACATGAGGACATTAACTTAATAACATTATTGGTTGCTGGTTCAGAAGCTGGACTTCAAGTATTGAATAGACAGGGAGATTGGGTAGATGTTTCTACAAGTGCAAAGTATATTGTTGTAAATATCGGAGACATGCTACAAGAATGTTCAAATGGTTATTTTCCTTCAACAACCCATAGAGTAATTAATCCCAGTGAACAGAATGTTTCAAGATATTCTATGCCTTTTTTTGTTCATGCAAAAGATGAAGTAATTCTATCAAAAAAATATTCAGCAAAAACCTATCTGGAAGAACGTTTAAAAGAGATTGGACTAAAATAACTTTTTTGTTTGATTTGCAATACCTGATAAAATAACAGCTGCCAAAACATCATATACTGGTTTTACATTAGAAACATAAAATTCCAGACAAATACAAGCCTTAGCTATAATATATATACAATATTTTTTTTATTCATTTATCAATTTAAATTTTATTCGAATAATTGTCAAAACAAAAAACCCCAACATTTCTGATGGGGTTTTAAGTGGTCGGAGACGGAATCGAACCGCCGACACGAGGATTTTCAGTCCTCTGCTCTACCAACTGAGCTATCCGACCAAACCAAATTTCGTTGATTTTTCAGTCAAAATCGGACTAAAAAATACAAATAATACACAATTGAAAAAAATAGTTTATTTAGACTCGACGAGATTAAAATTAATAATATATCATCAAAATATATATTAATTTAAAATATAGCATAATAACTCTAAATTATAGCAGATTTATTTAATAGAAAATCATTTTTATGGAAATAATTTTAGCGACACATAATTTAGATAAATGCAAAGAGTTACAAGAGTCATTAAGTGATTCAGAAATTAAAATTTTAACTCTTAAAGATTTTCCTGACATAAGTGAAATAATTGAGGATGGTTTATCTTTAGAAGAAAATGCATTTATTAAATCAAGAACTGTTTTTAATATTACAAAAATACCTACAATATCTGATGATACCGGTTTATTTGTAGACGCTTTAAATGGAGCTCCTGGCATTTATTCTGCTAGATATGCTGGTGAAAAATGCTCATATACTGATAATGTAAATAAACTACTTTTTGATATGAAAAATATTGATGAAAAATTAAGAACAGCGTCATTTAAAACAATTGTTACATTTGTCAGTCAAGATTTGGAACTTGTTGCCGAGGGTAGCGTAAAAGGAATTATAACTAGAAAAACACACGGAAATAAAGGCTTTGGATACGATCCAATATTTTATGTTTTAAATGGAAATAAAACTTTTGCGGAAATGAATGTAAATGAAAAACAAAGATGTTCACATAGAGGCAATGCAATTGCAAACCTTAAAAAATTATTTAAAGAACATAACATTTTATAAAAGGTATACTCTACTATTTATATTTTCAATGGTATCTAATTTTAAATCGTTTATCCCTTTTTTAGTATTTAATTTGATTATTTCTCAAACAACAAATTATTTTTCCACAGAATATAGTATTAAATCATATTTTAATTTAATGCCTGAAATTTCAAGGCCATTTGATAGTAAAGATTTTTATTATGCGAATCTAAATTTTTCGTACGCTGATAACAGTGTAGGTATTGAGCATTCATATAGAAGAAACAAGAAAATAAAATCAATTAAAAAATTAAAAAAATTCAAATATGATATTGAAGGAGGTTTAAATAAAAACACTTATATAATTTATAATCTACATCATGACGAAAATATTACAATACCCGTTGTGGTTGATTTAAATTGGTATTATGATGTTGCAATTGAGCAAAATCAAAGATTGAAATTAGAACAAAAAATAACCAAAAATTTTACTTCTAGAAACAATAGAAGAAATATCCCTGATGCAGCTTTAAGATTAATAAATCAAGATGTTGCCGGCACAAATGTAGCATTAAATATTAGAGGGGATATAAGTGTAAATGGTGAAGTTATTTTTGAAAATAAAGATTTAATTGCACTGAATTCGAATGAGAATAAATCTTTTGATATTGACATTGAGCAAACACAAAGATTTGATTTAGAAGGAAAGATCGGTGAAAAATTAACATTAAATGCAACCCAAGATTCAGAAGCAGATTTTAATTTTGAAAATGATTTAACAATTAAATGGGAAGGTGATAAGAATGATATTTTACAGCTTGCAGAAGCAGGTAATATAAATTTAAGCCTACCATCAACACAATTTGTAAGCGTAGGTAGTGGTAAAAGTGAAGGTTTATTTGGTTTAAAAACTGTTCATCAATTTGGACCATTAGAAATTCAATCTATTATGTCGCGTGAACAAGTTAAAAAATCTGCAAAATCATTTTCTGGAGGACAAACATCAGAATTTAATTATTCAAATGATTATAACTTCATTAAGGATAAATATTTTTTTATTGAACAAAAATTTAAAAGCCAATATTATCCCCTTAAAGTTAATAATGGCAATCTAGTTCATTCATATAATCCTAATGGAATTATTTATGATTATGAAATTTATAAAAAATCAATTACTTCAAATGATGATGGTGTTTTAGATATTGTTTATGGAACAGCTTTTATAAATCCCCAAGATTCATCTTCTACACAAATTTCAGGAAATTGGAAGAAATTAATTGAAGGTCAAGATTATGAGATTGATAGATTACTAGGGTATGTAAGGTTAAATACTATTAGTAGTCAAGAAGCTGTAGCAATATCATATGATTACGGTGATTATGATTATACATCAGGAACTTTCACAAAAGATTCATTATTAAAAAATGGAACTGACCTTATATTAATCTACGATTTGTGTAAAGATCCAAATTATGATGGTACAGATGATATTTGTGATACTGATCTAGATGGTATAATAAATGAAGAGGGCGATGATTATGATGAGTTAAATGATAATCCTGGTTTTCAGCCTCAAGAACCTAAACCGATTACTATGAAATTAATAAAGCTTGATAGCCCAACAACTCCTAATTATGATACTTGGCCTTTAATGTTTAAAAATGTTTATTCTTTAGGTAGTTCAATTTCAGATTTAAATTCTTTAGAATTAGATATTATTTATAATAATGCAGGGTTAGAAGAAACACACAGTCAAGTAAATAATTTTCAATCATTTTTAACAATTTTTGGCTTAGATACTCGCAGTTCAAATGGTGATGAATTAATTGACCCAACAAATGAGTTTTATTTAGGTGATGGAAAAGTAGATAATAATACTGTATTAATTAATCCAGTTTATGGAGAATTATTTTTACCCAGTCATTTACCATTTGCTTATGATAATAATGCAAGATTTGATTATGAGGTAGCTTGTGATATAGGATCAGAATTTCCAATTTATATCACTCCGCAAGAATGTAATGATATTGGAGGTAATATAGTTGATGAAATTTTCAACTACTCTGATTTTACAAATTCAAATATTTATTGGGGAATTAACAGTCCTGATTTAGAATATTATCTTGATACAAATCTTGAAGATCAAGATAACGATTTTTCAAATACAGATTCTGGTCCAGCAATGTATTATTCAGTAGATAATCAGGAAATTATCAGTGAACATGAATTTATGATTAAATATAAACATTCATCTGGAAATTCAACTATTGACTTAGGTGGATTTATGATTGTTGAAGGAAGTGAAACTGTTACGTTAAATGGAAATATTTTATCTAGAGGCATTGATTATACAATTGATTATTTTACTGGAAATGTTAATTTTATAAATTCTGATGCTATGTTACCTGGAGCAAATATTAATATCACATATGAGGAAAATGAGTTGATTTCAGTTGATCAAAAGTTATTATTTGGTTCTCATATGAAATATGGATTTGATTCTCAAAATTTTATTAGTGGTGGTTTATTTTTTTATGATCAATCTATAATGGATGAAAATGTTGAAATTGGTTATGAACCCATGAGAAATTTTATTTGGAATATAAATGGTAGATTTGAAAAAGAATTAGAAAAGATGACGGAAGTAATTAATGGAATTCCATTTATTGATGCATCAGCTCCTTCAAGTATTAGTCTCGAAGGGGAATTTGCAGAAGTATATCCTGATCCGAACCCACTTGGTCAAGGTTTTTTAGACGATTTTGAAGCATCTAAAAGGTCTGTTTCATTAAATTTGAGCGCACGTAATTGGAAAAGTTCCTCAGCTCCATATAATTCTTTAGGAATAATTAAATCTATATTAAATAAAGAAGATATGATTTGGTATAACCCGTATAATGAAATACCAACAACAGAGATATGGCCTACGCAAGAAACCTCAAGTCAAGCAGGAAATGCATATACAAAAACATTATGGCTAAGGCCACTATTTCAAAATTTAGATTCTAATCTAGAATTATGGAATGGTATTACTACTTCACTTTATACGAGTGATTATGATTTAAGTAGAAAAAAATATTTAGAAATATGGGTAAATGCAGATAATTTTAATGAAGATGAAGTTTTATTACATATCGATTTAGGTCATGTTTCAGAAGATATTAATGAAGATAATTATTTAAATACGGAAGATTTAGACGTCTATGGAAATGGTTGGGGTGATAATAATTTAACTGATGAAGAGGATGTGGGGTTAGATTTGTGCCCAGATTTATATGAAAATGGAAATGGTGGATGTAATTGTAGATATAGAGATGATACATATTCAATAATCCAAGAAGAATGTAGTTCAATATACGAGAATCCAGATTCAGATTTTGATCCAAATGGAGATAATTGGTGTTACAACACAAGTGATTGTTCAGATATTGCATATTATAAACAATATAATGGAACAGAAGGTAATGCAGATTTAGGTAGATATCCAGATACCGAAGATTTAGATAAAGATTATAATTTAGATATAAGAAATGATTATTTTACAACTTCGATAGATCCAGCAAGTGATTCTTATGATGAATATATTGCCTCTACTAATTGGAAGTTATTCAGAGTTTTATTAAATGATTTTCAGCCTAGGGGAGATTCCACAGCAACATGGAATGATATAAGGCACATACGTTTATGGTTAGATGCTAAAAATGAATTTGATACGGATGATGAATCAAATCTTAAAGCAATTAAAATTGCAAAACTTGAAATAGTAGGAAATGAGTGGTTAGAATTAGGCAGTATTCCAATAAACCAAATTCCTTCCGTTGAAGATGATGAATTTGATGAGGAGCCTTATTTTGCAGTATCTGTTTTAAATACCCATGATAATCCTAATGAATATGATCCACCAAATAGTAGCGTTCAGGGAGAGGTTGATCAAGTTAGTGGAATAAGAATGAAAGAACAATCACTAGTGTTATCATTTGAAGAATTAAATAATAATCTTGGAGGGGTTGAATCAAATGAAGCTATAGCAATTAAAAAAAGTTTTTCAGCTTTACCAATGGATAAAAAGAATAGTTTTTTTGCTTATAGTAATTTGAATATGTATGTTTATGGTGAACAAGATACTATCTCTGGTGGATTATGGCAGGATTTTGATTCAAATGTAGAATTATTATTTAGATTTGGAAAAGATGACCAGTACTATGAAATTAGACAGCCAATTTATAAAAAATGGGATGAAAAAAATCATATTGATGTTAATATTGATCAACTTACAAAATATAAATTACAAATTTCTTTAGAACAATTTGACGACACAGGATTAGATGGATGTTATAGCAATATTGAAGATGGTTATGGATCATGTTTAGATACATTATCTTTTGCATATATTTGTGAAAGTGAACAAGATATTGGAATTAATATTAATCAAGATAGATGTAGTCAATATTTATCATTGCCCGAAAATTCCCCTTTTAGATTTTCCTTTGACCCAAATGAGGATGGCCCCATTAATACTATCATTCCTGAACCCATAAACGGTAATGATTTTAATTATGATAATATAACAGAACTTAATGGACAATATGATTGTTTAGAGCCAAATTGTGATATTTCATTAGATAATTATATTGGTGAAAATTTTACTGATTTAAATGAAAACAATTTTTTTGATCCACCTCCGGCATTTTATGACCCTAATCATGGTGTTTGGGTCTGGAATGAAAACATACAAAATGTATGTAATTATTGTAATGAATTACGAATTAAGGGTACCCCTTCAATAAATAATATTGAATTTATTATGGTTAGTGTACTGAATAATACTGATCAAACAGTTTATGGAAATGTATGGCTTGACGAATTACGTATGACAGGTGTAAAAAAAGAAAAAGGTCAAGCATTTAGATTAAAGGGATCTATTGCTTTCTCTGATTTATTAAATATTAATTCATCTTACGAACAAAAAGATGCTGACTTTCATTTGCTTCAAGAAAGACTAGGGACTGGTGATAATCAAAGGTCAGTTTCATTATCTGGCAAGTTATCATCTGGAAAATTTTTACCTAAAAAATGGGGAATAAAAATTCCTCTAAATTTTAATTATACCTATGATATGGCTGCTCCAAAGTTTTATCCTGGAAGTGATATTTTGTCAGGGGGCATAGATGATGCACCTGATGAAATTAAAACTATTAATAAGAAAACATCTATTTCAACATCATTCGATAAAAATAGTAAAAGTGATAACGCAATTTTAAAATATACAGTTGATAAGATTAAGTTAAACTTTTCTTTTATTGACCGTTTTAAATCAACACCAACTGTAGAAAGTGAAATAGCTAATGATATTTCAATATCTAGTAGTTATGATTATAATTTTTCAGATAGTAATTTTATACAACCATTTAATACATTAAAGTTTTTACCAATTATAGGAAATCAACTTTCAGAAATGAGAATATACTGGTCTCCTGAAAGTTTTTCTACATCAATTAGTTTATCTGAACATAATCAAATCAGTACTCAAAGAACAGGTTCTATTACGCCTACATATTCTTTAAACTTGGATAGAAAATATAAAATTAATTATCGCATGACAAAAAATGTTAAACTTTCATATCAAAGAGATTTAGATAGTAATTATGATGATATATTTATTACTGATGGTGAAAATTTAAATTCAAATATTCCAAAAGTAATATCAGATTTTTTTACGGATAAGGATGAAAATTTTGGTTTAATTAAAAATAAATCAGAAGGATTTAATATAAACTTTGTTCCTGATTATATGAAATGGCTTAATCCTAATCTTAAATATTCTTCATCTTATTCTTGGGTTTTATCGAACGATCAAATTTCATCTAATGTTGGTTCAACAGGAAGCTTATTAAGTTCAGTTGGTTTTTCATTAACTGATTTAGTTGAATCATACTATAAACCAGAAAAGTCTAAATCAAAAAATAGAAGGAGAGGTAGAAATTCAGATCCTGAACCAGAAAAAGAAGATATGGAAATAAATAATCCAATTATTAAATCTATTTTTGTATGGGCACATTCTTTTTCAGAAAAATTTTCTAAAATTAATATAAATCATACTTATAAGGTTAGTAACTCTCATGGTAATATTTTAGTTGATGAAGAGCCCAATTTGTATTATCGTTTTGGTCTTTCAACTAGCCCTCATAATGGTTCTACTTTTTATAATGATAGTAGTGGTTCCGTAAATTCATACTACAATCAATACACAAATGATTTTAAAATTAGTACAAATATTAGTTTAACTAAAAAAATTCAAGCAAGTATTGATTTTCGTGATAATAGAGTATTAACATTACAATCTTCATCTGACCCAACAGAAAATATATCAAATACTTATTTTCCAATTGGAATTAGAGGTAACGAAGGGTTTCCTATATTTAACTGGAATATTAATTGGAGTGGAGTAGAAAAAATATTTTTTCTAGATAAAATATTTAGAACAATCAGTTTACAACATACTTTTAATGGGGATTACAATGCTAGTTATAAAGATAATGAATTGTTAACTTGGGGATATAGTAGAAATTTTTCTCCATTTATCGGTTTTACTGCTAAAACTAACCATAAAAATCCATATACTTTCAGATTAAATTATATTAGAACATTATACATAACAAATAGTGGAACTTCTACAGAGCAAAAACATACTAATCAACTAAATGGTCGTATTGATTTTAATCGAACAGGAGGTATGACAATACCAATTTTCTTTTTTAGAGATTTTAATATTGAAAATGATATCAATTTTGGTGTTGATATTATATATGATAATTCTGAAACATTAATGACATCAGTTATAATTAATGACAAGGATGATTTTAATCAACAAGATTTATCAAAAACTTGGTCTATAAAGCCTAGAATTAGTTATAGTTTTACTAATTATGTAACAGGTGATATTTATTTTAATTATATTTATACTGAGAACAAAACAACCGGTAGTACAGAAGAGCGTGATCTTGGATTTAACGTAAGGATTAAAATTAAAGGATGAGAAGTATATTTTTTATATTTTTTATTAATTTCTTATTATCAAATAATTTAGATTTTGATGGTAATAATGCATTTAATTATTTAAAAGCTCAATGTGAAATAGGTCCAAGGCATCCTGGTAGTGAGGGTCATGCAAAATTAATTAAATATCTTAAAAGTCATTTTACATCAATTTCTGATACTATTGAAGTATACAATGATACTATAAACCATCCAGTATCAAATAAAAAAATTGAAATAACAAACTTATTAATTCGTCATAATATAAAAGCAAATGAAAGATATTTATTTATGGCACATTTTGATACAAGGGATAGGGCAGATAAAGATAAGGATCCTAATAATATTAATAATCCAATAATTGGTGCAAATGATGGAGCTAGCGGAGTTGCGTTATTAATGGAAATTTCAAATTATTTAAATAAAAATCCTTTAGGTAAAATTGGTATTGATATTTTGCTAGTCGATGCTGAAGATATGGGAAGGTCTGGATATAAGGATGAATGGGGTCTAGGAACACAATCATTTGTTAAAACTTATACCGGTGCTTTACCTAAATATGCTATTTGTGTAGATATGATAGCTGATAAAAATCCAATTTTTAAAATTGAAGGGTTTTCATATCAATATGCAAAAGATTTAGTTTATGAAATTTGGGGTATAGCAAAAGATTTAGGCTACAAAGAGTTTGTATGGCAATTAACTGGAGCAATTTATGATGATCATTATTATTATTATCAAGGCACTAAGGTTCCATCAATAGATATTATTGATTTTGATTATGAACATTGGCATACAATTGATGATACTGTTGAAAATTGTTCTCCAAAAGGCTTGTATATTGTAGGAAATGTATTATTAGAATTTATATATAGAAAAGATAAACGATGAAAAATATTTCTCAAAAATCTTGGTTTAGCTTATCTATTAATTATAATGATATAAAAAATATAGACACTCTCTACACAATGTTTTATAATTACACTTCTGGAATAACAGAAGAAAAAAATAGAATTATTTTTTATTTTGAATCTATAAATAGATCTATAGTAAATAATATTTTAAATAATGAATTAAAAGATTATAGATTTAATTTTGAGGATATACATTATCAAAATTGGCATACTAATTTTGAAAAAAATTTTAAGCCAATTACGATCAATGATAATTTAATGATAGTACCTAATTGGTATAAAAATATGGATAAAGATAATACAGACTATATAAAAATTATACCAGGTATGGCATTTGGAACAGGTCATCATGAAACTACTCAATTAATAATAGAAAGTTTAATTAAAAATTTAAATTTAAATGATAGAGTTTTAGATTTAGGTTCAGGAAGTGGTATCCTAAGTATAGCTGCCTTAAAATTTGGAGCAGCCAAAATAATGGCTGTTGAATATGATGAGGATTGTAAAGATAATTTTTATGAAAATATGGAATTAAATAATATTGAAGATAATTTTACTCTATTAATTGATGACGTATTATCCTTTGAAGATTATAATTATGATTTAATTATTGCAAATATTAATAAAAACATAATAAAAGATTTATTACCTCAAATGAAAAAACATATAAAAGATAAAGTTAAAATTATATTATCAGGTTTATTATTTGAAGATAAAAAAGATATAATGAATATTATTTCAGATTTAGAATTTAATGTATTAAATCAAACACAAAAGGGAGAATGGATTTGTATTGTTTTAGATTAAATACATTATATTTAATTGGGTTTATTTTAATTTCATGTGAAAGTGATAATAGTATTGATAACGAAGAATTTGATAGTGATTTTTATTACAATAATGTTGCAGCCTTTTATAACCATTATGATGGAGAATTTAATAGATTATCAGTATATCTTGAATTCTTAGACGAAATAGAAAATATAGTTTCTATATCTGGCTACATAGAAGAAGATGGAAATCAAATATATGAATTTAATCTTAATAAATTGAATATTAATCCTAGAGTTTATACCTTTGAAGGGAATTTATTAGATTCCTATAATAATCCCATATTGTCTGATAATACTTTTTTATATAATATGGTCATAAGTATTGATTTTATTGATAATAGTATTTATCAATTTTCATCTGATTTGACAACACCAATTTCACCTGAAATAATTAATTATAATGTTCCTAATTCATTTGTATTGGATTCATTTAATTGGAAAATATTAACTATTGATTTAGATATAAAAGACTTAAATGGATTTAGTAATATTAATTCAGTGAAATATGAAATCAAAACTACGTTGTTAAATGCATGTGAAAATGAGTGTATTATTGATGATAATTGTAATCAAGATATTATAGGTGAAGATTATGTTTCAGATGACACGTGGGTATTAGATTACAACGAGTCTATTAATGATACTACTTTCTCTTTTTTAAAAGAAATTTTAATAAGACCCATTGATGGTTCAGCATTATACGATGATGAAGGAAATATTATTTTTTCTGAAACAGATTGCGGAAGAACAGGTATTGTAGAATTTAAATTAATTGTAACAGATAAAGATGGTATGAATGATATGATTGAAGGTATTTTGATGGAGATTATAAAATGATTTTCAAAAATATATTATTTTTACTATTAATTAATTTATTTTTTTGTAATACAAGTTTAGAATTTAATCTATCAAATATTGAAAATAAATATTACAATATAAATGATTCAATTTTTTCAAATGATATAAATAGTAATGCTATTTATGAAATAATTAATGATAAAATAGATAATCAAGATACTCTATGGCTTAGAACAGGAGCTGGTTTATCATTTGTCGATTTTTCTAATTTTAATTTTCCAGAATTTAAATCAATAAATAATGAAAATTTACCTCAAGGAGGCTCTCCATCAATAATCGTTAAAAATGATTTTATTGCAATTTCTGGTGCAACTTCAATATATCAAAATAGTAGATATAGACCGATGGGTACCGGCATTGCATGGTCATCTGATAAAGGGCATAATTGGGATTTTATTAATCAATCTATAGATGATATTGATACATCATATATTTTTACTTCATGGGGAAATCAAGATAGCATACGTTTTAAAGCAATTACAACCACAATATACAATGTTTCATATGATATTGAAGTACATAATGAATATATTTATGCTACAAGTTTTGCAGGGGGTTTAAGAAGGTTTAATTATACTAATTTAAATCCTGAATGGGAACTTATTCCGCTACCAACAGATTCTCAATCAAATTTACTTTGCAATCAAATTGATATAGAACAATATGAATATGACCCTGTTGACCCACCAATTGGTAATGATAATCATAAGGCATTTTCTATATTTATTGAAAATGATTACATATGGGTTGGAACAGGAGATGGAATTAATAAAGGATTTATAAACCCCGAAACAAATTGTATTGATTGGATACATTATAATGAAGATGATGGCATGGAAGATCGATGGATAATTGGAATTCGAAGTCAAGAAAAGTTAGATTTTAATAGGTTGTGGACAATTAGTTGGAATCCAACACTGAATAAAGCTATACCACACACATTAAATTATACAGATAATGGTGGATTATCATGGAGTTTTACGAGATTCTTTGAGACGATTGGTGCTATAGTATATGATTTGAATTTTGATAATGATAATGTATATGCTTCTACAGATAAGGGATTATATTATTCTGATGGTAATAATTTAGATTTATGGGTTCCTTTTGAAGTTGACGACATAAGTCAAACTAAAATGACAGATGTAGTTTATACCTCAAATATTAATGTAATTGATAACCAACAAGTTTTGAGTGCTGGAACTCCAGATGGATTATTTTATAGTTTTGATGATGGATTTACATGGGAAATGTATCGTGCATGGAATAGAACTCAAGATTCAGAAAATGATAATAAAAGATTATCAGCTTATCCAAATCCATTTTATATAGATGAAGGATACGGTCAGGTAAGAATAGTATATTTTAATTCTTCAAATGATAATGGAAGATTAGATATTTATGATTTTAGTATGAACCACATTAAAACTCTTAAGCAACCTCATAATATTGGAAATGAATCAGAATTTGTTTGGGATGGAAAAGATAAATTTTTTGATGATGTATCAAATGGTGTCTATCTTTGTCGTTTGACCTTAGGTAACAAATATTATTGGACAAAATTAATGGTTGTTCATTCATGAAAAACTTATTTTTTATTTTAATAATAATTGGTGTAATTCAATCTTCACCAGGCGCAAGTTATGAATATGGTTATAGCGCAAGATCTGTATCACTTTCTTCAGCATTGGTAGCTGATACATATAATACTATGCAGTCTTTTTCAAACCCTTCTGTTTTAAATCAGTGTAAAGGACAAAATTATGGATTATCATATTTTATGATGTCTCTTGACAGGTCATTACAAACTTTTTATTATTCAAGAAAATTAGCAGGAAATGCTGGTATATCTGCAGCAGTATTACGAAGCTCTATTGGAAATTTTATGGGTAAAGATTCATTTAATAATCCCACAAATGAACTTTCAAATTCAGATTATTATGGTTTATTATCTTTCGGAGTTGGATCAAAATCTGGAAGTGGTATAGGAATTAGTATGAAAATTCATTATTCAAATTTATATGTAAATGAATTACATGTTGATAAATATACTGGGAGTTCAATAACAGTAGATTTTGGTGGGCTAATGAAAGTTAACCCAAAATTAAGAATTGGTTTTAAAATACAGAATTTTATTAATCCAAACATTAATTGGGATATTGATAGAGGAGATGGATTGTCTAATACTTATGATGAATCTTACCCTCTTATTATTTCATTTGGTTCTAAAATAAAAGCATGGACTCCTTCAAATATTTATATCCAAAAAGATATGCATATGGTTGATATCAATAAATCTCCTTATCAGGAAAATACTAAACTAGGTTATGAACATATCATTTTAGAAGATTTTTTACTTAGATGTGGTTTTCAATCAAATAAAAATTATAATTTTGGGTTTGGATATAAATTTAATTTTAATCAATTTCTTGTTGCAATAGATTATGCAATTGACCTTGGTTCAAAAAATGAAGGTATCAGTCATTTATTTACATGGAGTACTAGTTTATAATGAATAAATATTTTTTCACTATATTAATTAACTCAATATTTTGTTTTGGTATTGAATCTATTTCTATTCCTCACAACGCGTTAGAGCTTGCTAGTTCAAATTCAGGAATTGCAAATTCAAAAAATATTGGATTTAATTTTGCTAATATAAGTAATGTTAAGAATGCATTTAATATTTCTTCAATTTCATGGTATCAAGATGTAAAAGGTGGTAATATGGAGTATAAATGGGGTAAAAATAATAACCATTATTTAAATTTATTTAATTTATCTGCTGAAGATATTGACTTACGCTATTTAACTCCATCTGAAGAACCAAATGATGTGTTTAATATTCATCATATATCAATAGCATATGGCTATGGTAAAATAATTGATAATAAGATAAGCTTAGGTTTAAAAACAAGCATCATATATAATCAATTATATACAGATGAATCTATAGGTTATAATTTAGATTTGGGCATGTCATATAATTATAATAGTTTGCTTTCATTAGGTCTTGCTATTAATCAAATAGGTTTTGAAAAAATTAATAATTCAAATGTTAATTATCCTATTCAAATTGGAGCTGGATTATCATTAAATATTAAGAGTCTAAATACTAGTATTTATAATGACATAATATATAATGAAGCGTTATCTAAAAAATTTGAATGGAATTTTAGTTCAAGTACAAAAGTATCTTATTTAAATATAATTACCGGTTATAATTATTCTAATACTAAGAGTCAATTTTCTTGTGGTCTTTCTCTTGAATATAGAAATTTTGAATTTAATTATGGGATTGCTTTTCATGAAGCATTAGGTATGCCAATAATTGTTTCATTAAAGTATCATATTTAATAGATATTATTGTTATATTTAGCTGTTGATTTTATTCAAATTTCTCAGGAGCAAATATGTACAATTTATTTTTAGCAATAATTTTATTTTCTTATTCAATTTCAGAAACTTATAGTTGGGAAGATGGTGGAACAATTTTAGGTTCTTATGGTAATCTTTCTGATGTAGAAAATGTAGGCGAAACAGATGGTATTCTACCATTTGATGGTGATTACATGTTAACTGTTTCTGAATCTCCGATTGATGGTACACCGCAAGCGTTTATAGCTTGGGTAACAGATATTTCAGAAGGAGATCAAATCACAGCATGCTTTTACGGTTATGATACGACAGCAAATTCTGCACCATCAATGCGTGTTTGGGGTAGTTGGACGCAAAATAATGATATTAATGCCTATGCAGGGAGCGCTGATGGAAATGAAGATTATACCGCAGGAACAGGGTGGGATCAAGTATGTCATACTTTTTCTACTTCACAAGAGAATTGGGAATCTGGCGAAGCATTAGTTGTTCAAGCTCGATTATATAGTAGTTCATCTGGTCCTGACCCAACAAAATATTTTGTTGATTTAGTATCAGTTGAAACAAATTCAGCTACAGCAACTATACATTTTCCTGGAGCAATTGAAGGATTGATTGCAAATGCAGGTTCAGATCAAACTGTGGATGCAGGTTCATTAGTAACCTTAGATGGGTCTGCTAGTTTAAATACAGATGGAGACATCGCAGCTTATCTTTGGGAGCAGACTTCAGGCGTTGCAGTTAATTTAGATGATGAGGAAGCTACTACTACTACATTTACCGCTCCAAATGAATCAACTAATTTAGTTTTTGATTTAACTGTTTATGATGCCGATGGAAATGAATCAACTGATTCTATAACTATATCTGTTATTGCCTCTGTAGGAAATTTAACTATTTCTGAAATTCAAGGTGAACAAGATTCCTCACCTTACCAAGATCAATATGTTACAACATCAGGATATGTTATGGCAAAAAATGATAATGGTTTTTTTATTCAAGATGCAGCTGCTGCATGGAGTGGAATTTGGGTTGTAGATTTCGGTAATGCAAATACTAGTGTAGGTGATGAAATAGAGGTATCAGGACAAGTAAAAGAATATTATGATTTAACTGAACTAGATATATCAGATGGTAGTTCTACTATTTTATCAAGTAATAATATATTATTTGAACCAATCGTTATTACGTCAGCATCTGAACAGTATGAATCTGTACTTGTAACAGTATCTGGAATATGTGACGGATTACCAAACGAATATGGTGAATGGACTTTAAGTGGAACAACTATTGATGATTATTTATATGGTTCTGATTGGGGAGATTTTAATCCGATAATAGGGAATGAATATACCATTACAGGTCCATTAAATTATGCATATTCATTATTTAGGGTTAATCCTAGAGGTGATGAAGATATTCAACAAGGTATACTTAATAATTCTGATTTAATTAATGATTTTTCAGTATTAAGTGCCTATCCTAATCCTTTTAACCCAGCGATTACGATTCAATTCTCAATAGATATGACCCAAAATATTGAAGTGTCTATTTATGATTTAATGGGTCAAAAAGTAGATGTTATTTATAATGATTTAGTTCAAACTAATACTTTAAAAAGTTTAGTCTGGGACGCATCTGATTTTAGTAGTGGAGATTATTTTGTTTCTTTAAAAACAGAAAGCTTTACTAAATCACATAAAATTACACTGATTAAATAGATATGATTATAAAAAAATATTTAATTAAGTTAGTTTTAGCTTCATTTATTTTTTCAGCAAATGCAGATCATCTAATTTTTAATAGAATCTGCATTACTCCTGATGAAGCTGAGATGATTGAAATTTATAATCCCCTGGGAGAATCAGTAGATTTATCAAATTATTATTTATCAGATAGCGATAAATATTATACCTGGATTAGTGGAGAATCAATCGGTAATTTTGATTTTTTAATTAAATTTCCTGAAGGCTCATCAATAGCATCAGGTGAATCATATACTATTACTACTCAGAGTAATTTAGATTTTTCTGATTATTATGATAATTTACCTGATATTAGTTTAGTAGATTCAGAATTAGATATTTTTGAATTTGGGCTCAATCCAAATTTGTCAGGCTCAGAAGAAATGCTAGTTTTATTTTATTGGGACGGTGTTTCCTCAATTGTACAAGATGTTGATTATTTTCTTTGGGGAGATTTTGATAAAGGTGTCTCTAAGACTATAGAAGAAGGTTATCCTTTCAATGATACTAATTTAGAAAACCAAATGTTTATTAGGAATTATTCAACATCTGATTTTTATGATTCATTATATGTAAGATCAGATATTAATGAATATGAAGAGGTTCAATTTGATGGTAATGGTATTACAGGGCATGATGAAACTAGTGAGAATTTTAACTCTTCTTGGAATATTGAAGGGATTGAAAAAGTTATTTCTTTTCAAGACATTATAGATGGAGAATATGATTGCGCTGGAAATTCTCAAGATGGTTGTCCGTTAGGTAATTTAGATTGTCCAATTGTAAATCCCTCAGGAATGATTGTTGATTATTTTGATATTACTCAGTTTGGAGGTCCACATGCGTTAACTATAGAAGATGCAGATGGATATAGATTAGAGTTAACAATTTGGCCAGATAATTGGGATATTGCAAATGACCCAGATTATTCAAAATTATTAGAGGCACCATTTAATCGTTTTCTTGTTCAAGGATTAGGAAATGTTTTTGAATATGACGGGGAAAAACAAATTCTTGTATGTGATGTAGACGACTTTACAATTCTTCAAAGTTTTGATATGGAAGGAGATTTTGATGGTTCACAGTCTTTTAATGAGGCTACTATTAATCCCTCTCCTTTTGTTTTAGTCCCATCAGCATATGAAGTATTAGATTATTCCTATTCATTTCCATCTAACTCACGAGTCATTATTAGAGTATTTGATATATCTGGTAGATTTATAACTACATTAGTTGATAAATATTATGAATCATCTGGAACTGTGACCAGACAAGAGTCTTCTTCAGCATGGGATGGTACTAATCAAATGGGGCAAGTACAGCCACCTGGAACGTATTTAATGCATATGGAAGCAAGTAATTTTCAAACAGGAAAAACTTTTATTGATATTGCGCCTGTGGTGATAGGAGTTAAAAAATGAGATATTATATTCTAACCATATTAATTTCAATATCATTTACTCAAGTTTTTAGTACATATGATTATGTTGGTTCAAGAGCAACAGCGATGTCTGGAGCAACAACAACAGGGGCTGATATTGAATCAGCTATTTTTCATAATCCTGCACAGCTATCAGATTTAAAAGGAAAAAAAATTATAAGCGGATTTAGTCATTTATATGACTTAGAGTTCTTAACGTATACACATTTTGGACTTTCTTATGATAGTTATGCTATTAACTTTGAAAAAATGTCAACTGAATTTAATAATACTGATTTATCATCTGAGCTTGCCATAGGAATTTCAAAAGGAATGAATATCTATAAAGATCGACAATCTTTAATTCAAACTGGAATTAGATTCAATATTTTTAGTTATGATTTTGGACAAACCGCTGGAACTGCAGGTGATGGAAGTAATGGTATTGATATAGGAAGTGGAATTGCATCTGGTGTTGATATAGGGTTTCAAGGTGTTTTAAATAATAAATATTATGTGGGTTATTATTTACAAAATGTATTTAGATATATTGAGGATACAAATTTAGGTTCAAGTTTACCACAAACATTTAGTATCGGTTTATCATATAGACCATACGAAGATTTATTAACTAGTTTAGATATAAATCAACTTTCAGGCCATATCAATCAAGAAATACGTTTGGGTATCGAATATAAAATAATGGATTCATTTACTATTCGAACTGGTCTACAAAGTAACCCTAATAGATTTTCTGGAGGTTTTCAATATAGTTTTATAGATAACATTGATATTTCTTATAGTTTTTTAACACATCATGTTTTATCAACAACACACCAGTTTTCAATTTCTGTTAAATTTTAATTATGCATGTATATTTTTTATACTTATTTATTTTAAATATTTTATTTTCATTTAATATAAATAATGCTAAAGACACAGATTGGATAGATTTAGCTGATACGATTTCTGAAGATAAAATGATTTTAATTAAAAATTATATAGAAATAAAAGGTGAAATTGAAACTATATATGATTTGATGGAAATTGATGGAATTGATATTTTAGATATTAATCGATTAAAGCCATTATTATTAGTTGAGCCTTTAAGTGGTAATTTATCTTTTTCAAGAAGATCTTCATATAAATTAGAAAGATGGCTTTCTTCATCTGAAAATCAAGAAGGTCTATCTGAAAATTGGCTTGATCTTTATTTTAATCCAATGAATGTTAATAATATGAATTATGATGATTTAAGTTCATTACCTAATTTAAGTCCTATAGATGTAAGGGCAGTATTACTTCAGAAAGAAAAAGGTTATATAAATGGAACTTTTCAATTAAAAAATTCACCTGGCATAAGTTATTATGGATATAAAAATCTTATTGATTTTGTTGGTTTTGATGATATTAATTCATCCGCTAAAAATTATTTTCGTTTTTCAAGTATTATAAGAAACACCCCTTTGACTAGCACTCCTGATGATGATGCTAGCATTGTTCAGTTTTACAATCCAGAAATACCTCAAATTTTATCTAAATGGATTGTTTCAAATAAACATTTTTCATCAGGATATTTATACAACAGAAATGTGGGTGAAATATCAGAAAATAGCACTCAAAAATTTTATTTATCATTCAAAAAATTAAAACCAAAAAATATGCCCTTTAATCTTGAAGTAGACCGTCTTGTTTTGGGTAATTTTACTGCATCTTTCGGACAAGGAATTGTCTTTGAAAGTAGTGATTTCTTTAGTCCAAGAAAGACGGGATTTGGTTTTTCAAAACGTTTAAATGGTATTCATGCAGACGAAACTCGTAATAGTCAATATACTTTAAAAGGTTTAGGATTGCAGTTATCAAATGATGTTTTTAGAATTTCCATGTTTGGCTCTAGAGATAAAAGAGATGCAATTATTAATGAAGATGGAAGTTTTACTTCTTTAATAGTTATGCAACCAAGATTATCATGGGGATTAGGTTATAATGGAGATACTACAGTTTTTAACAAAATGACAAATTCTGTTGAAGAAATTACATTCGGTACAGATATACGTGTATCACCAATAATAGGAACAAATTTAGGATTTACATTTTATGAAAGTCTTTATGATAGGGTATTGGATCCTCAGATTAGAGAAACAATTGTTGGAGGTCCTGATCCAGATTATTCTGGAGATACATATTATTTAACTTATTTAACTAACTCTGCTGATCCTGAAATAGACGCGATGTACTCCAACTCATCCGATGCATCAGAATTATTGAGCTCTCTAGATGATTTTGTTAAATCTTCTAGAAAGGTAATGGGTTTAAATTTTTCTTCAGTGATAAAAAATATGTCAATTCAAGGAGAATATGGAGCGTTATTAAATAATTATAATATAAAAGATTTAAAAAAATCTCCTAAGGCATCTGTATTAAGTAGTTATTTTCAATTTGATAATTTTAATTTATTATTGTTATATAGAAATTATGATATACACTTTGATAACCCTTATCAAAGATCTTTTTCAAATTATCAACGTTATAAAACTTCTATACTTGAAGATTCATATTGGTTAGACGATCCAGCATATGCTTTTTTATATACAGCTAATCCTCAGCCACAAGCAGAAGAAGGTTTCTATATTAATTCTAGATATCAATTCCATAGAAATATAACAGGAATTTTACAATCAGACCATTGGACACGAAAGGCAGATGATGCTAAATATTTTAGAACGGTTGTTTCTATGCAGTGGAGACCAGTTTTTAAATACAGAGTGTATTTAAGACAAAAATGGCAAGCCAGAGGAACTTTTGATATTTTTCATCCAAGCCCATATTACTCAAGAGAAACAAGAATCAGAGTTAAGATGCTTTTATCAAACTATAATGAATTAGAATTTTTATATGCACGTGGATATACAACTTTTTCACCTAGACCAAGATTAACAGATGGTCCAAATGGGGAAGATATGGTTGTAGGAGACATAGGTTCACCAGATAAAACAATTGGAATATCATTAAAATATAATGTTAATGATAAGTTTAAAATAAGAACCGGTTCATTATATATAACTGGTTTTACATGGTATTTTGGTGATAATGATTTTAGGATTTTTGATAGTGATTTTGGAGCTTTTCATCATTGGGTATCATTTCATAACTTAGTAAATGAAAGATTGTCATTTAATTTTAAAGTCAGTTTTACATCTGACCATCCTATGACTAATATTACTGAAGCACAAACTGAACAAGGGAATTGGATTAATAATCCATGGGTTTCTGATAAACAATTTGATTATAAAATACAGGTAGATTATGCATTCTAAATTTTTAACACTATTAATATTTTTTAACATTATTTTTTCTCAAGCATTATTAAATAGGGCGATAGGTAATGATTTAATATTTGGCTCTCCTAGAGCATATGCAATGGGAATAACAAATAGTCTTAATGGTAAAAATTCATCTTTAACAAGGTATAACCCTTCTCTACTTAAAAAAGCATTAGGAACCAAGCCTTCATTGATTGATTTTCAATTAAACCTTAATTCTGTTAGTGAGCGTCGCAGTATTTTAGTTAAGGATTATTTTGGAGACTTTTTAACTTATGCTGATTATGTAAATAATACTAATATGTATAATTATTTACAAGGTGGGTTTATATCTCATATTGGAAATAAAACTGCTATAGGATTTTCATTTTTACCCTTAACATCTTTTAATTATGATTATATTGAGGAAGTAAGAGGTAGTGCGGATATTGAAGATGGGGATGTTGGTCTTAAAGATCCATTAGAGGGATTTCATCAATTTAAAACATCAGGTAAAATAAACACATTATCATTTGGTTTTTCATTTTCAGAAAATTTAGATAAAATGCAAAATATTAGTGTTGGATTTGGATTTAACCAAACTCTTAATATGAGTATGACAGATGAATTTAGAATAGATACGTTATCTACAGATTTTGAAAATTTATCTTTCGCAAATAGTTACTATTCTGATGAATCGCTTGAAACTTTAGCAAATTTTTTCTCTTTTGGATTAAGTTATTCAAAAAGAGATTACTTATTTTCTATGAACGTTGAAGGTGATATATTAATTCAAACACCAAATTTCAAATCATATAATTTTATAGATTCTATAGGTATTATATCATATTTAGATAGCTCTAATACAAATTTTATTGTACAGGGAATAAACTATTATAAGCCTATGCAATATCATTTTGGTTTTTCATATAATCCTAAAGATAATTCAGACTTAACAGTTTCTACTGAAATTCAATATAATAAATTTGATTTTCCATCTATTAATTATTTTAAAAATTCATCAATTTATAAATTCGGTTTTGAATATTTTCTTCCAAGTAACATTCCTATAAGAGCAGGTTTGATTTATAAACAATCTCCTTTACAAAATCTACCAGATCAATCAATTATTACTTGGGGTTCAGGCTTAACACATGGACAATTCGAGTGTAATTTTTCTTTTTCTTATACATTTTACGATTACTATTATCCAACTTTATTTTCTGTTGAAAATAATCAAATTCAAGGGTTTGATCAAATAACCGACTCTAATTTTAACTTTATATTAGGGGTAAAATATTATTTAAAATGAAAAAATTATTTATTTATATTTTTTTAAACTGCCTTTTATCAAATCATATATATATAGATTTGATTACAACTAATGATATTCATGGAGTAATAAATGAACAAACTGCATATTTTATGAACCCTGAATTTCCTCCTAACATTGTTGGTGGAGCTGCCTTTTATAAATATGTAAAAGAACTTAAAAAAGATAATTCAGATAATCTTTTAATATTAGATGCAAGCAATTTTTATCAAGGATCTAATTTTGGAATGAATGATAAAGGCGAATCTATGATTGAATGGATGAATATGATTGAATATGATGCTTTTGTCCCAGGACAATATGATTTTATTTTTGGTCATGAAAATTTAAATAGTATTATAGATAATGCAAAGTTTCCTATGCTTGCTTCCAATTTAAATTGTAATGAATGTTTTAATAACATAAAACCATATATAATTAAAAATATAAATGGAGTGAATGTTGGAATTTTAGGAATAGTAAATTCTGAAATACCAGAGCTCATACCTGAATCAAAATTAGGTAATATTACTTTTTCATATGAAGTAGAGTCAATGAAAAAATGGGTTCCAGACATGAAAAATAATGGAGCAGATATTATTATTGTATTAACTAGTTCTGGAGTTCCTTGGGATAGAGAAGAGGTGTATGAAAATTTTATAAAAAATAAAAATGCTAATCAATCATTAAATGCAATTGAAATGGGATATTTTGCTGAGGGTGTAGATTTAATTGTTTCTGGAGGAATATCAAAAGGTTATAAAACTGCATGGTATGATCCACAATCTCATGTTTATACAATTCAAAATTATGGTAATGGAACGAGTTTTGGCCATGTTAAATTAAAAATTGATAAAGAGCATAAAAAATTTTTAGGACTAGATTATATAAATAATAATGAAATATCGCACACTCTTTTTTCTGATGATTTTGAACCGGATAAAAATATTAAAAAATGGATTGAACAAAAGTTAAATAATATTAATTATTCTAAATCATTTGATTTAGATAATACAGACAATTATGTTAAAACAAATTTTAATGAATGGGATGTACCTTCATTTAATACTAAAGAAGGAATAGAAATTATTACATGGAATTGTGAATTTTTTCCAGCTGCAAACGATTCGACGATTAAAGCACTTTCAGAAATAGTAAAAGACATAGATGTAGATATTATTGCTTTTCAAGAAATTAAAAAAGCTGGATGGTTCGAAAAACTTATGCAGAGGCTTCCTGAATATAGTTATATTATTTCTATGCAAGCTTCATTTATGGATTTAGCAATAATATATAAAAAAGATATGTTTGATTTTATATCGCATACAGAATTATTCTCAGATAATGATTACAACTTTGCTGGAAGACCTCCACTAAAATTAGATTTGAGAGATAAAAAAACTAATACAGAATTTAGTATAGTAAATTTGCATATGAAATGTTGTGATTCTGGGTTAAAAAGAAGGAAAAAAGCATCACAAATGTTATACGACTATATTGTATCAACGAATATAAATAATTATATTGTTCTTGGAGATTGGAATGATGATTTAAAAGATTCTGAAAATGAGCATTGCTTTACACCATTTTTAAATGATGATAATTTCTATTTTGTTAATGATCAAATAGTTTGGGATTTAAATCAAGCAAGTTATCCTAAACATCCATATTTCAGTTTTTTAGACCATATACTTGTTCACAAAAGTTTTGTGAGTTTAGAGTCTATAAATAATGTTGTTACTATTCCAATAGATGAGTATATGAATGGGTATGATATTTATGAAACTTATATTTCTGATCATAAGCCAGTATTATTATCATTTAATATTAATTTGAATAAATAAAATCTAATTATTAAATTTGTTTATGAAAAAAAATATTTATAAAATTATATTATTTTTATTGTTATCGTTTACGTTAAGTCAATCTAGCCATCCATATCCACCTCTATATTTAATAACTATTCCAACTTCAGGAGTTTTGCCTTATGGTAATTACTCATTGGAAGGACTGCTTATTAATCAAGGCGGTATAGTTCCTAAATTATCAATTGGTATATCACAAAAATTAACATTAGGTGCTTCATGGGGTATTCAAAATTTAATAGGAGATAGTCGAATAACTTTTAATAAAGATTATCCTGAATATCACTTTAAATACAGAATTTTTGATGAAGATTTAGTAAAGCCTGCTTTAGTTATAGGATTTGATTCTCAAGGTCGTGGTCAATATAGAAAAGTTATAGATGTGCAAAACCAGGAAACATTTTATCGATATCAACATAAATCGTTTGGATATTATATAGTAGCAAGTAAAAATTATTTTTTTATGGGTAACCTAGGCGTCCATATAGGTTTAAATAAATCTTTAGAATCTGATGATAGAGATGATGATATAAATCTATTTTTTGGTATTGATAAAGAAATAAATAAATCTATTTCATTTATGTTGGAATATGATGCAATGTTGAATGACAATAATAATGGTTATGATTATGAAGATTTATCTATAGGTAAAGGTATAGGATATTTAAATATAGGATTTCGATGGTTAATTGTAGATAATATCTTAGTTGAATTAAATTTTAATGATATTAAAAGAAATCAAAAAATCTCTCAAACTGCTCATAGAGAATTTAAAATTATATACTCTAAGAAATTTTAATTCTTTATTCTATTATGAATTTATCTCATAATATAAAACAAAAAGCTTTTGAACTAGGTTTTTCAAAAATAGGTATAGCAAAAGCTCAGTATTATCAATCAGACAAAATAAATTTAAATAATTGGATTGATTCGGGTTATCATGGATCAATGGATTGGATTGCTAAAAGAAAAGAAGAGAGATCTGATATTTTCAAATACTATCCAAAAGCTAAATCAGTAATATCAGTAGCTTTAAATTATTTTACCGGCAATTCTAAAGATTATTTTTCAACTCATAAAATTTCAAACTATGCATGGGGTGATGATTACCATACATTACTCAAATCAAAACTATATATCCTATTAGATTATATTAAAAAATATGATAATAATTTAAATGGAATTTGTTGTGTTGATACTTCTCCAATATC
>CEOP01141477.1_pt1 | contig 37059 bp, 36 predicted proteins | sample 361301 | NCBI WGS metagenome assembly CEOP01 (sample SAMEA2619548, study PRJEB7988) | marine metagenome | biome: marine biome (ENVO:00000447); feature: deep chlorophyll maximum layer (ENVO:xxxxxxxx); material: "saline water (ENVO:00002010), including plankton (ENVO:xxxxxxxx)" | depth 55 m
CATTCTAAATTTTATGAACAATAAAAAAATAGTTGTTTACTCTTGTGTGACTGGAAATTATGAAAACCCAATTAGCCATAAGAGTATGGAGGAAGATATAAAATATATATTCTTTACTGAGTCACATGAAAACAATCCTGATGGTTGGATCATGCAACCTATTAATGGGCTAGATGATCTAACTGATAAAGATAAAAATAGATATATTAAATTTCATCCAAGTGAATTTCTTCCATCTCATGATATAAGCATATATATAGATGGTAATATCGAAATTACTAATCATGTTTCATTGCTTGTAGAAGAGATCTCAAACATGAATGAAGATTTATTCTTATACAGACATTATGAAAGAGAGTGTATATATGATGAAGGAGATAAATGCATGGAAGACTCTTTGGACTGGTATTGGAGAATTAGAAAACAGATGAATAGATACTTAAAAGAATCATATCCAAAAAATAGAGGTTTATTTGAAAATAATATAATAATTAGCAAGAATAATAAAAATTCTAAAGATTTACTCCATCTATGTTGGGAAGAATATTCTAAAGAGGCAAAAAGAGATCAATTGGCTTTAAATTATTGTTCATGGAAATTGAAAGTTCCAATATATGATTTGGGTGTTAGCAATGTCAGGTCAGGCGGTAAATTTTTCTACTTGGATCTTAATAACAGATTTAGAAAAATAACATTCATTCATTTGCTAAGAATGGCTATAAACAGATTATATTTATATTTAATCAAATAAAATCAACTTGCCTATGAACTTCCAATTGATTTAATTCAACTTTATTTTGGATTTGGTGACAAAGCTTTTCAAAAATTACTTTTGATTCAGGAGCTGTAATAAAATTATGTGGATGAATCCAAAAATGGGCAACATTACTTCTTTTTACAGCATGATTTAAAATATTTTTATACCTTAAATCAGAAATCATTCTTGGTATCATTTTTCTTGGGCCATATTTCCAGTTAATGAAAACTCCACCAGGAATAGAAAATTTATCTAAATCTAATGCTTCACTTTTCTTAAAAATATTTAGTTCTTCGAAAAAAGTATTTAAATACTTTGGGAAACTCTTAATATAAAAAAGCTTAGGCGGCTTTCTATATAGTTCAATACCATAATTTTTAATAAGATTTGAATATTTAATGTCATTTCTTGGATATATAAGAGTTTTACATTCTATATTTTTGCCAATAGACCATTGTTTTATGAGATTCATTTCAGTTTTAAATTCACTTGGATCTAAACAACTAAATGGCGTATGTGTATATCCATGACTAGCACACTCATGAATATGGCTCCCTCTAACAAGTTCAAAGACCTCAGGAATAAACCAACCTTCGTTCTTATCTATTGATTTGAGAATAGGCTTAATCCATTTCTGGTGATTCGTCCCAGTTAATTGTGGCAAAGCATTTTTTAAAAAATTTTCTTTAGTCTCGGTCAGTGCCCCAACAAAAGCAAATGTTGCGGCTATATTATATTTTTTTAGAGTTTCTAAGATATATTCGTAAACTTCAGCTAAATTATTATTTGTTAATTCAGAAAGCCATGCATGGTTCCTATCAGCCATACCCCATCTGCCCTCGCAATCAAAAGATAATGTAACTTTTCCTTTAGTGTCTATCATAAATTATTTAAAAAGAATATTATTAAAGCCTATATCTGTTGAAAATCCATTAATAATTAATTCTTGAAAGTCTTTATCTTTTTTAGAGAAAACATAAGATTTAGGCATTTCTTTGTAAGGCTTAAAACCAGAGGCATCAGGTGGGGGGATATCTTCAGTGACAGCATATAAAATAACTGGTATACCCAATTTGCTTGCAAATTTTTCTACTGATTTCAGCATATTTTTTATAGAATTTTGATTAGTATTTTTAATTGAAAAAATTCTTAAGAACGGGACAAATTTTTTTAATCCTAGTGAAAATATTATTACGTTTCTGTATTCTTTATCTGATACAAAAAAAGTAAGTGGAGAATTTTGATGGAAGAATCTCCATTTAAAAAATTCCATTGATTTTTCATCGTTATATTTATATGCATTTATTATTTTTATAATTTCGCTACTAGATTCTTTATCCTTATTATTTATAAATATAAAATTCATAGAATTTTGAATATCATTAACTATCTTTTGGTTTCTAAAAAAAAATCTTAGCGGGGATTTCGGAAAAATAAATTTTCTATACCAATGAGAATTGAATTGAAAAGACCCCAGTCTCTTATAAGCTCTGGATATTCTTCCAACTGCTCCAGATAAGATTACTGGACTGTCTTGAAGGATACTATCTTGCATTAATTTTAATCCTAGTTGAGATATTTTTTCTTTATCAACCATAAGATCATGTAATGAATAAAAAAATCTAACTTCATTCTTATGTAAAACAGGTGCTTTGAACCCATGAAAACATCCATATACTTGATTATTCTTTATTGCTAAATTTATAGAATGATTGGGATTAGAGTCTAACCAAGAAATAAAAGAGAGTTTTGATTGATGACATCCTTTGCCCCAATTCATCTCTGCAAATTTCTTATATGCATTGAAATCAGTTAAATGGTTATACTTTCTATATAAAATCATTTAAAAAAAAAGTTAAACATATTGTCCCATTCCTCAATTACAGCTGATGTACCATAATTTTTAGTAGCATAATTATAAACCTTTAAGCCTATGTCTTTTCGTAGAACATGGTCTTGAGATAACATTTTCAGGCACTTAAGCCATTCGTCATCAGAATGTGCAACAAAATCCAAACTGCAATTTTCCATAACTCTTTTGTAACTTTTTGTATTTGAGGCTATAACAGGGAGGCCCATTTTCCATAAATTTATTAGCTTATTTTCTGGTTTAGCTGAAGCCATTCTGCTTTTTAGATTTATAGGGATAATAGCGAAATCACATGAAGTTAGAATTGATGAGTAAGTTTCTTTGTCCCAATCATGGAATATCAAATTATCACATAATCCCTTTAATATTCTCTCACTATCAGTTTTTATAAATCTATTCATATATTTATATGAATATCTGTCACTAATAACATGTAAGTTAAATTCATAATCTCGAGAAAATTTAGCAAAAACATTCTTCAAAGTATTTAATTGATAAACATTTGATCCAAGACCTTCCCATCCAATATTAATTACTTTTTTTGATGAGTAATTTTCTTTTACTCTTACTGCCTCATTGTGAGTATGATCCGGGATAGAGAACACACTCGAAGAAAATTTTCTAGCAATTAATGCCTGTTCTTCTGAAGCACAAATAACAGCATCAACTTCTGGAAGAACTTTTTCATTTAAGAATTTATTATAGTTTAGGAGTAAATATTTACTGGAAGATGAAAAATATTTTCCAAGACCGCGAAAGACTGATCTCATTGAAAGTTTTTCTGATGAATATGAGTTAATGTTGTCATAAAATATTTTAGCGCCTGTCTTCTTGATCTCATTAATTTGTGAAATATCTGCTGTTTGAGATAAATATACTAGGTCATATATTTTACCTGGATTGAATATTTCAAAATCTATATTGCGATTTTCTAGATAAAAAATAAAACGTCTTCTGTCACCTGGAGCATCAAGTGATTTTGAATTTGGCCAATATCCTATCTTTATATTTTTCATCTATTTAATTTTATAAAATCTAATAAGATCGCTAAGCCCTTCTTCAATATCATATTTCTGCGTCCAACCTAAGCTCTTTAATAGGTTATTATTTCCATATATCTTTCTTTTGTCTTTACTTTCCTGATTTAGATTTAAAAGCGAAGTAGCATCTAATTTATTCAAAATAAATTCTGCAATGTATTTTAATGTTATTGAATTGCCTGATGATATATTTACCTCTCCAACAAATTTGGAATCTAATATATTTTTAAATGCATTTGCTATGTCTTTAACATGCAAAAAATCCATTCCTAAAAGTGGATTTTTGCATAATACCTCTTTATTTGCCATTGCATGTTTAATCACATAAGAACAAAATTTCTTTTCATCTTCATTAGGGCCGTAAGTATCAAAAACTCTTGTCCATACTAATGTCTTTTCATTACCGTCATCAAGTTTTTTTAGCTCATCATGTAAGCAGCTTTTTGACTGACCATATATTGTGTTAGGATTTTCAGCCTCACCTTCTTTGCATTCAAAAACTGTGTTTAGGTGCTCCTCTCTAAGTTCTCCATCAAAATATTCCGCCTTAGTACCAGAAGATATAAATTTTTTTCCATTATATCTTTTAAAAGATTTAAATAATTCTATAGTCGCATTTACCCAGTCTTTGTTTTTAGGTGAATTCCAAAATTTTCCATGTTCGGTATACCATGCCAAATGAATGACATGAGTGGGTTGAATGTTTTTCATAAACTTTTTAACTTCTTGGTAATTAAATAAATCTAATTTATGCCAATTAACATTATTCAAGGTTCTAGGTGGATTATTGCTTAAATATGTTCCATGGACGTCATAGTCATTTTTATTTAAAGTCTCTATTAACTGTCTCCCAATAAAGCCTGATGCTCCAGTTACTAGAACTTTCATCTATATAATGGTTAATTTAGGAATGGCTATAACAAATTTAGTTCCTTGATTTTTAAGAAAATCTAGCTCTGAAATGATTTCTTCTGCTATGTTCCAAGGAAAGATTAAAACATAGTCTATTTTATCTGGTTTTTTTAGAGCTTCTGGATGGAGTATTGGAATTTTTGATCCAGGTAAAAATTTATTTTGCTTTGATTCAGCTGCATCACAAACAAAATTTATTAAATCATTTTTTACATTACAATAATTCAATAATGTGTTCCCTTTTGCTGCAGCACCATAAGCGCAAACAAATAATCCTTTTTTCTTAGAATCTTTAAGAAATGAAATATATTCATTCTTTATTTCTTTGGCTCTTTTATTAAAGTCCTTATAAAAACCCATATGATTAATACCATGTGTTAATTCTTCATCAATTAAATTTTTATATGAACTATCAATTTCCTTATTATCATCAAGGTGACATCCATATATTCTTAAACTCCCGCCATGTGTTGAAAGTTTATCTACTTTATAGATTTTTAGGCCTGAATTCTTAAAAATTTTTGAAACTGTATATAACGAAAGATAAGAATAATGTTCATGATATATAGTATCGAATTGATTATTATTTACTAACTCTAATAAATGTGGGAACTCAAGAGTTACAGTTCCCTTTGGAGATAAAAGTTTTTTAATGCCTCCAGTAAAATCATTAATATCTGGTACATGAGCATAAACATTATTGCCTATTATCAAATCTGCTTTTTTAGTTTTACTTAATTTTAAACCCAACTCAGTGCTAAAAAATTCTTGTAAAGTTTCTATTCCTTTTTCCCTTGAAATTGCAGCTGTGCTTTTAGTGGGTTCAATTCCAAGACATGGTATTTTCATTTCAAGGAAATTTTGTAAAAGATAACCATCATTAGACGCCAACTCTACAACAAAAGAGTCTCTATTAAGTTTTAAATAATCTGTTATTTCAATTGAATAATTCCTGGCATGCTCTAAAAAGCTTTTTGAGGTGGACGAAAAATATGCATATTCATCTGTAAATAATTCGTCTGCATCATTAAAGTCTTGGGTTTGAACAAGCCAACAACTATTACAAACCATAATTTTTAGAGGATAGCATGCTTCAGAAGAATCTTTGTTCTGATTAGATACATAGTTATTAGATGGAGGAGCCTTTCCAAGATCTATAAATTCATTAATTAATTCTTTTTTGCAGTGTCTACAATTCATACTTCAAATCCTTTGAAAGATTTTTTTAAAGGCTCATGTTTTTTATCTCTTTCAGAAATATAATTTATTTCAAGAGGCCAATCGATATTAATTAAAGGATCATCATATTTAATTCCAGACTCATCTGCAGGTGAATAAAATTCTGTATGGAAATATAAAAGTTTAGAGTTATCAGTGAGGGTTTGAAAACCATGAGCGCAACCTTCTGGAATAATTATCATGTTATTTTTTTCGTTTGAAAGTTCGATTGCATGCCATTTTAAAAAAGTTTCTGATGAACTCCTTAAATCAATTATCACATCAAAAACTGACCCATTTATGCAATGAACAAGTTTAATCTCAGGCTTTGGTGGTTTTTGAAAATGCATGCCTCTTACCGATCCTTTTTTATAAGTTTCAGAGAAATTAACTTGAACTATTTCCTTATTTAATACCTTTTCTTTAAGCTCTTCATGGCAAAATAATCGTTTAAAAGCTCCCCTTGAGTCACTAAAGTTAGAATATTTAACCTCATAAGATCCTTGAATAGGCAATGATTTTATTTTCATCTTAGTTGTTATTAAAATTATCTAGCATTTCTGCATATTGGAATAGTTGTTCTTTGCTGCATATTACATTTTTGTCGTGATTCTTGTACCAATCAATTGTCATTTTCAATGTATCTTTAAGATTTAAAATAGGATGCCAATTAAGTGTATTTTTTGATAATGTGCTATTGAGATACAAGAAGCCGGCCTCATGCGGATTCTGTTCATTGTCAATCTTCCAATCAACTTCTGACCAAAATGATTTTATCATTTTTAAAATATCTTCTACTCTTGCATTGCTACTTTTTTCAGGCCCAAAATTAAATGCATTATTGTTAATGTTTTTATCTAAAATTAAATTTTTTGCCAATTGAAGATATCCATAACTGCAATCCAAAACATGCTGCCAAGGTCTTGTTGACTTAGGATATCTAATTAATAAAGGGTCTTTGCTTTTAGAATTTCTTATAATGTCGGGTATTAATCTATTCTCTGACCAATCGCCTCCCCCAACAACATTTCCTGCTCTTGCTGTAACTAATCTTGCTGAATCTGGTTCTGAAAAAAAAGATCTTCTAAAACTTGAAACTAAGACCTCAGTTGCAGCTTTTGAGGAGCTATATGGATCATGACCTCCCAAGGTATCATCTTCTTTATATCCTCTGTCTACTTCTTTGTTTTCGTAACACTTATCAGAAGTAATAATAACTATTGCTTTAAGATGCTCTAATTTTCTTGAAGCTTCTAATAGATTGGCAGTCCCAATTACATTAGTCTCCCAAGTTTCTATTGGTAATTTGTATGACTCTCTAACAAGTGGCTGAGCTGCTAAGTGAAAAATAATTTCAGGATCTGATTCTAAAAGAGTTTTTTCTGTGCATTCATAATTCCTTAAATCACCAATATAACTCTTCACTGAAGATAGTTTTAAATCATTCCAATGAGATATTTCATTTGGAGCCAAGGACAAACCTGATACGTTTGCTCCAAGATTGGTTAACCACAAAGAAAGCCAACTACCCTTAAAACCTGTGTGTCCCGTGATAAATGTTCTAGAATTTTTATATACGGAATTAAAGTTATCAATCACCATTTTTTCCATGGAGCATTTCCAGAAGCCCAGAGCTCATTTAATGAGGTTTTATCTCTTAAAGTATCCATAGGCCTCCAAAAACCTTTATGACGATATACTGAGAGTTCTTTTTTATTAGCTAAAGATATTAAGGGATCATCTTCCCACACAGTATTATCATCCTTGATTAAGTCAATTACTTTCGGAGATAAGATAAAAAAACCTGCATTAATCCAGCCACCATCCCCTTGCGGCTTTTCAAGAAAGCCTTCAACCATATCCTCATTGATATCTAATGATCCAAATCTGCCTGGAGGTTGAACAGCGGTTACAGTGGCAAGATTTTTGCCTGAATTATGGCAATCAATTAACTTAGATATATCGATATCAGAAACTCCATCACCGTATGTAAAGCAAAAATCATCATTACCCAAATAAGACTTAACTCTTTTTAATCTTCCTCCAGTCATTGAGCTTCTTCCAGTATCTACTAGTGTTACTTTCCAAGATTCAGCACTAACGTTATGAACCTCCATACTATTATTTTTAAGGTCAAAAGTTACATCTGACATATGTAAGAAATAATTTGCAAAGAATTCTTTAATTAAATAACCCTTATACCCCAAACAAATGATAAATTCGTTAATACCGGCAAGTGAATAGATTTTCATAATATGCCATAAGATAGGCATACCACCAATTTCTACCATAGGTTTTGGTTTGGTAGAGGTTTCTTCACTTAATCTGGTACCCAAGCCACCAGCAAGAATAACTGCTTTCATTAATTACCTAATATTTTTTGAATATTTTAACATCGAGATCAAAAATAAACATAATTGAGAGATTATTTTGCTTATTTATTTCTTGATAAACCAAGATATCAACATTAAATATGCACGTAAGGTTTCCGAAATACCTTTAAAATTTAGTTTCAAAATATTGAAAAAGATTCTTGATATTGGTTCTAATATAAACATTGACAATAAAACTATAAAACGTCCGCCATAAGTAAAATGTTTAGCTGCATATAAATATTTACTTCTCAATGAATAAAACAACCTAGAGGCTTTGACATTCCTAGAAGCTCCACCACCAAGATGAAATGCATTTGATTTTGGAAGAAACATTGAAATATATCCAAGTTGAGTAATTCTTTTTGAGAGATCTACTTCCTCATAATATACAAAAAATCTCTCATCAAAGCCTTCGCATAGATTAAATAACTTTGATCTTATTAAAAAAAAAGCTCCCATCACCTGATCAACTTCTTTAATAGAGTCATGTGAAAAATCTCTCATAGGCGAACCAAGTCTTGGTATTGCTTTTGTTAATCCAATAGAGTTAAAGAATATTCTTGATGGCGATGGAAAGCGAGAACATGAGGCTGTTATTCCATGATGATCAATTAGTTGGATACCACATATCCCAATGTTTGAGGAACTCTCTTTCTCCATATATTTAATTGCAGCACTTATGCTATTTTCATTTACTTCTGTATCTGGATTTAGAAATAAAATATATTTTGATTTACATAGGTCGGCCCCAATATTGCATGCCTTACCAAACCCATGATTAATTTTTTCTTTAACTATTTTAAGGTTATGCATATCTGTATTTATTTTAATTAGAGAGTCATCTGTAGATCCGTTATCAACAATAACAACAGACTCAATGCACTGATCTTGCAATCGTTTAATTGAATTTAAACAATTTTTTAATAAATCTCCTGTATTCCAATTTACTATAACTATGTCAACTAACTTTGAATTCATAAAACTTTTCCAAGCAGCTCACTCCATACTTCCAATGTCATTAGCAAGGCTGTTAAAAGAGAGCATAATATAATTATTAAACGAAAAATTGTTAACTTTACCTTGTGCGAAAATAATACAGGTAAGATACCTAGAAATCCAAGCTCTCTAAATCTAACCGCAACAACGTTAAAATTCTGGAAAAAAATAAAACATGCAAGCCCAATTATTAGAAAAAGAGCTCCTCTTTTTTCGATATCAGAAAAATTATTCCATTCTATGCAGCAACATATAACTATTATTAGGTGTAATAAAAAATATGGTGAGGTTAGTCCCACTGAGGATGTTTCTGAAGAATACCTATCAAAAAGAAAGAATAAGTCACTTATTGAAGAGAGATAATTAAATATTGGAACAAAAAATATTGATGCTATTAATATAGCTGTTATTAAGAGAAATATTCTTCTCTTAAATAAAAGTATTAGCAAGAATATTCCAGAGTAATGGAAAAGGATTGCAATAAATGAAAGAAAGATTATTTTAAATTTAGATAAATCTTTTGGAACTAAAATAGCATATAAAAAAACCATAGCAGCTGCAGCAGCTCTGATTTGATTTGTGTCATGAATTGGTAAAAAAACCAAAAAATAAAAAATAAGTGCTAAGAAAGGATAATATGTAAAATTTTTTATCAAAATTGATTTTACAAAAAAAGGTATAAAGCCTGCGATAAAAACTGATGCGGTTGCAGTAAAAGTATTGCTAAGAATCCAAAATAAAATTAAATATATTGGCTCTTTTAGCTCTCTCTCGAAAGAATATGAAAGTGGCTCATCTTTAAGTCTATTAGACAAAGCATAATACTCGCTAAAGTCATTGGATACATTGAAAATATATAAATAAAATAGATAAGACCCGGTGGCAAAAAAGAGAAAAAAGACAATCCATGAAGCATATTTTTCTTTAGGATTCATTATGATTTAAGACTTTTTCTAAAAAAAATTCTTAAGAACTTTAGAATAGAGATTGGTAATATAGCTATTAAAAAAATAATAATAACATTTGTGTTGCTATTTAACTTCAAGGCATTAAAGTATTTTCTGAATTTTATAATATTAAATATATTTTCTGACCTCAATACTAATAAAGATTTAGAATCAAAGATCCTAGACTTGATTGAGTGAATGGGTGTAATTTTAGCTTTTAGTTCAAGAGGATACTGTTCAGGTAAGAAAAAAATTGCCCTATAAAAATCAGTTATGAAAGTTTCAAAAATATTTTTTGACCAATAACTTTCTTTATCTTTGTGTGACCAGATTAATTGTTTAGATTCCCAATAAAAAGAGCATTCATCAATAAGAGATCTAAAAATTATCCCTATATGAGGAAAATTTTTAAACTCTTTAAGATCTAAATATCTTGCTGATAAAGTTGATTTTTGAGAGTATATTGTAGTACCAGTCAAAGTTGTATGCCAACCGAAATTCTCAAGCGCATAATCTTTACTTTGAATTAGCTCAGACTCGCAATCTAAAGTCCTATCGCGTGAATTACAAACAATAATATTTGGTGAGTATCTTTGGATAAGATTAATTATTTCACCTATTGCATTATCAGCAATTAAAGTTGAGTCGCCTAGAAGCCATATATATTCTGTTTCTTTTTCTAATAAAGATTGAATAATATTTTTATCATGTCCAAGACTAATATTATTGTGATTGTAGAATAAGAATTTGTATTGTTTTATGTATTTATTAATAACTTTTTGTGTTTCATGGTTGTTACTATCATCTGAGATATATATTGGAACATGATGGTCTCTGGCTTGAGGTACTAGAATTTTCAAACTTGCATCAAGAATGTTTGGTCTATTAAAAGTGGGTATTGAAATTGATAAGTATTTATTCATTTTAAATTAAAAGATTCAAATTCTTTAATGTTTTTCTTATGCCGTATTGTAAATCAATAGGTTTATACTCCATAACTGATTGAAGTTTAGATATATTTAAAATGTTTGATTTTACGCCCTCATTGACACCTTCAATGGTCTCAATAATTGCTTTTTTATCAAGACAATTTTCTAGAATTTTTATTACTTCCAATACTGAATGTCCGGTTGCAGATCCTACATTATATGACCCTGAGTCAATATCTTCTTTTATGAAGGTTAATATTACGTCAATCAAGTTATCAATGAAAACATAATCTCTAATTGCTGAGCCACTTCCCCAAACTTTAATAGGTGTGTTATTTGAAATGTTGTTTATAGCATTTGATATCAGTCCCTGTCTTAAATTTACTTGCGAGAATGCTCCATATACATTTGACGGCCTAAGAATAAGATATTTAAAATTTTTTGAATCAAAAGATCTTAAATGATCTTCTAATATCACCTTTGATTTTCCATAAAAATTTACTGGGCTAAGTTTGTCTTCTTCTTTGGGATTATAGTTATTTCCATAAACCGTTCCGCCTGAGGATATATATAAAGTCTTGATTTCTAATTTTGCAGCAAGTTCAAATATTTCGTGTGAGGGGTTAATTAGATCTTTAACCTCTCTCTCATATTCACTCTCTGATGATGAAGGAATAAGCCGTGAGGCTAAATGTATCATCGTATTGATTTTATTTTTAAGAATTAAATTTTTAAGATGTTTTGTATGATTTAAATGAAAATCATACAAATCAATGGATTTAATTTTTGATTCATGTTCAAAATCTCTATCAAATTTAATAATACAAATATTTTTCTTATTATTATAATTAGCGGCTTCTGTTGTAATCCCAAAGCTTTTTAGCAGATGTCTTCCTATAAAGCCACTAGCTCCAAGGATTAAAATATTTTTCATTGTTTAAATTGTAAATTTGATATTGTTATAATGAAACCAATTTTGAAAAGAATAAATTGCCCAAAGTTGGTTCTGCCAATTTCTTTTTCCATCTTTATGTTGCTGTAGCATGTTTTGCGCAGTTTCTATATTAATTAAATTATGACTTAGTGATTCATCTGAAAAATAATAATTAAAATCTTTGCTTAAGGGTCCTGTAATCCACTTCTGCAAAGGCATCACAAAACCCTTCTTGGGCCTATTTGTTAAATCTTTAGGTATGTGTTTTTGAAGGATATGTTTTAGAATAAACTTACCTTTTTTGTCTTTAATTTTGTATTCCAAGGGCATTTTTAAGCTTTCCCTTAAAACATGTTTATGCAAAAAGGGTGTCCTCACTTCCAAACTACAAGACATTGAAGCCCTATCGACCTTACATAAAATATCATCTTGAAGAAATGTATTCATATCTGCAAACATCATTTTCTCTTCAAATTTAAGGTTGTTTTTTAACCAAATGTCTTTATAGTCCAAATTAGATTGAGTATTCATTTGATGTTTAAATATTTTTGTTAAATCGTCATATCCTGAACTAATATTTTCAAATAAATCTTGCTCATACTTAATAATTTCGATCTTAGAAAATAATGAAAGTAATTTTTCAGATAAAATATTATTTAAAAAAGAATTAGTTAACATGAAACTGGCTATTGGGCTTCTTATAGAAAAAGGAATCCTATTAATTTTTTTCCATTGCAAAGGTGCATTAATGTATCTATCGTAACCTCCAAATAATTCATCGGCACCATCTCCAGATAGTGCAACGCTTACATCATGCTTTGCTAATTTTGACAATAACAGAGTTGGTATTTGAGATGGATCGGCAAATGGCTCACTGAAAACCGAATTTATATCAGGCATTGTTCTTAAAACATCGTCTTCAGACATAATGAGCTCGGTATGATCTGTACCTAAGAATGATGAAATTTTTTTTGCTTCTTGTGATTCGTCATATTCTTCATCTTTAAATCCAACTGTAAAAGTCTTAATATTTTCTGAACTCTCTTTTTGCATTAATGCTGCAATTAGTGATGAATCAATGCCTCCAGAAAGAAATGCTCCAATAGGAACATCTGATATTAACTGTTTCTTAATTGACGCTGATAAAATTGACTCAAGTCTTTCAGATGCTTCATGAAGATTATTTGATGAGCTATTCTTATCATCCAAAAAATCAATGCTAGACCAATAATCATCAATAAAAATACCATTATTTAAAAATATATCATTAAATTTCTTAGGAACAGAATTTAAAACAAATGAATCTAAGTTTATGGTGATATATTTACCTGCGGGACATTTGTAGGTTCCACTGTATATTGAATTAGGTGCGGGTATGTAGTTGTATTTGAAAAACATGCCTAACGAGTCTAATGAGAGCTCTCTGTTAAAGGATGAAAAATTAGTCAGGGCCTCCAAATCAGAACCAAATAGTAAAGATTGATTATTGAGGGAGACATAAAGTGGTTTTTCGCCCATTGGATCTCTAGAGAGAAAAATAGTATTAGTTTTTGAGTCAAATAATGAAATTGCGAACATCCCTTCAATAAGCTGAAGTGCTTTTTTAAAGTTTTCAAATTCAAACAAATTTAAAAGGGTTTCTGTATCAGAATAACTTTTCCATGAATTGAAATTATGTTTGCTTTTTATGTAATCTCTCAATTCTATATGATTATATATCTCACCGTTAAAAATTATCTTATATCTGCCACTAAATGATGTCATAGGCTGTGTGCCAGCCTTAGAAAGATCTAAAATTGATAACCTTCTGTGACCAAATCCAATTTTATACTTTGAAATGAATTCTTCCTTTCCATATGAATCAGGACCCCTTCTCTGAAGAGAATTTATTGCGCTATCAAAATATTTAGAGCAGTTTGCACCTTCTTTGAATTCAACATAACCAACCAATCCACACATTATGAATTGCTCAACTCTTCTTCATATTCTTTTAAAGAATTAAAAATCTTAATTGTTTCATTTCCAACAGATATTATCCTGTTTGCATGTTTTAATGTAGATAATCTATGAGCAATTATTAAAACAGTTTTTTCAGAATCTATAGACTGAATGGATTTAATAACTTCTTGTTCTGTACCTTCGTCTAAAGCACTTGTAGCTTCATCAAAGATAATTAATTTAGAATCTTTATAAAGCGCTCTTGCAATGCCTAGTCTCTGCTTCTGTCCTCCTGAAAGCTGAACACCTGATTCACCAAGAATGTTATCAAACTTGTTATCTTGTTTCATAATATAATCTAAAATTTGTGCGCTTCTGGATGCGTTTATAAGTTTATTTTGATCGATATTTTGGATATCGCTACCAAAAGCAATATTTTTTGCAAATGAATCATCGCTGTAATAAACATCCTGAGGTACATGAGATATCATTTTTTGCCATGAACTTTTTACTTCATCAAGTGGATTATGGTCAATAAAAATTTCTCCAGCTTCCGGTTTTAATAAGCCAATAATCAAGTCTATAAGTGTGCTTTTGCCTCCTCCAGTAACTCCCACAATACCAATTCTCTCCCCCTTTAAGATTTCTAAATTAATCTTGTTAAAAATTAAAGGATCTTTTTTAGCATATCGAAAAGATAGATTTTGAATAGAGACTCTTTCAAAGTCGTTTATAACTATTTGATTTATTAGGTCATCATCATAAGTGACAATTTCTTGATTCAAAATATTCAATGTATCATCAAGATTTTCCTTGCTGCCGGCTATTGAAGCGTAAGCTCTATAAATTTGTTGCATATTTGGAATAAGTTTTTGGGATGCTAGTGCTATAAATCCTAAAATTGGTAATCCCTCATTCATACCATTGGGTTGAAAAGCATAATACAGGCCAAGAAATGCCATTAATATTACTACCAATGCCTCTATTACATATCTAGGAACACTACCAAGAAATTTATTCTGAGCAACTGCACTTCTAAGACCGAAGTCTATCTTATTGTATTTTTTAATAAAAAAATCATGCGACTTATCGAGAATAAGATTTCTTATGCCTCCAAGGGCTTCTTGGATAAATCTAACAATCTTTTTTTGTCCTAGATCTACTATTTTACTATTTCTCTCTAGTCTTCCTTTTAAGATAATGGAAATAGGTATATAAAAAATACACAATACAGAAAATGCTATTAAAGAAATTATAGGCTCTATAAATAAAATTCCTCCTAAAATTGCAAGACTAAAAATTAATGAGCTCATAAAAAGAAGCGCCATATATAAAACACCAAAAACAGTAATGTTTACATTATTAACAATTGAACTAATAACATCGCCCGAATTCATTTTGATGTGTGTTTCAAATGGCTGATAAATAGTTTTTGTATATGCTATTCGACTAAGATCATTCCCACATAAAACACTAATCTTATTTTGAAACCAAAAGATAACAATTTTAATGATTGCAGCCAGCACATTCATAAAAATAAAGAAATAAGTTACGGGTAAGATGATTTCATCTCCAGACAAATATCCCATAGATACAAAGTATTGATTAAAGGCGGGGTTCATAAATGTCGATTCTGGGTCCATAATCACTGATATAAATGGCATTATTGAACTAATACTTATAAGGTCTAATATCGCGGTTAATAAAGTGGCAATTGTAATAATAATAAGTTGAATTTTTCTTTTTGGTAAAAAATTACTCCATAAATTATTTAAAGAATGGATTAAGCTATAGGAATATTTTTTATTTAAAGGCATTTTAAAAATTAGGATACTTTTTAAACCATTCCACAAATTTTTTGACGCCCTTTTGGATGTTATATTTTGGTTTAAAATTAAATGTTGTGAATAAGTCTTCCACATCAGCATATGTCGCAACAACATCTCCAGGTTGAAGTGGAAGCAAATTAACATTTGCCTTTTTGCCTACATTTTTTTCAATTTCTGCGATGTAGTCATTAAGTTTTATCGGATTATTACTTCCAATATTATAGACTTTCCATGGAGCAAAGCTTGAACCGGGATCGGGATCACTTCCATCCCAGTCAATATTTGAATCAGCAGGATTATCAATAACTCTAATCACTCCTTCGATAATATCTTCTATAAATGTAAAATCTCTTTCATGATTTCCATAATTGTAAACATCTATTTCATTATTGTTCATAATTGCTTTAGTAAATTTAAATAAAGCCATATCTGGTCTTCCCCACGGGCCATACACCGTGAAGAATCTGAGGCCGGTTGTACTTAAATTAAATAAATTACTATAAGTATGGGCCATAAGCTCATTAGACTTTTTTGAAGCAGCATAAAGACTAAGAGGATGATCAACATTATCATGCACAGAGAATGGTTTGGTTGTATTGGCTCCATAAACAGAACTGGATGAAGCATATACAAGATTACTAATCTTATTATACCTGCAACATTCTAGTATATTCATAAATCCAACAATATTACTTTGAATATATGCATCAGGGTTTTCAATTGAATATCTCACTCCTGCCTGCGCAGCGAGATTTACAACAACATCAATGTCATTTTCTTTAAATACTTTCTCAAGATCGTCCTTTTTTGATATATCTACATAGTAATGACAATAGTTTTTATGACTAAGATGTCTTTCTAGTCTAGCTTTCTTAAGTTCAATATTATAATAATCATTTAAATTATCTAAGCCTAGAATTTTATCGCCTCTCTCTAAAAGATTTAGACATAATTGAGAGCCTATAAATCCGGCAGAACCTGTTACTAGTATGCTCATTTATATAATACCTTTAGTAATTAACTCATTAAAAGACAGACCGTTTGAATCTTTTTGTGAAACTATTATATCTTCTTTTGGGATAGGCAGTTCTATATTAATATTAGTATCATTCCATATCAAACAATACTCATCATTTGAATTATAAAAATTTGTGCATTTGTACTCAAACTCAGCGAATTTAGTTAATGTTAAGAATCCATGAGCTAGCCCCGGCGGAAGCCAAACTTGTAACTTATTTTTTTCATTAATTTCTATTCCAAAAGCTTTACCAAAAGTCGATGAATCCCTTCTTATATCAAGAAAAAAGTCATATACAGCGCCCTTAATAACTCTTACTAGTTTTCCTTGAGCTTTATTCTTTTGAAAGTGGAGCCCTCTTAATACTCCATAAGAAGACTTTGAGTGATTGTCTTGGACAAAATTGTCAGTAATATTTATTAATTTTTTATATTTATCTTGGTGATAGCTTTCATAGAAGAATCCCCTTTCATCGCTATGAACATCAGGCTTTATAATTCTTACCCCTTCGATTGGACATTCAGTTATTTTCATTATTATTTTCTTCAAGTAAATTATGTATATATCTTCCATATGAAGTAGATTTAAACTTATTCGCTTGCCTAAGCAAATCTTCAGAGTCTATCCAGCCCTTAGAAAATGAAATTTCTTCAAGACAAGCAACTTTAAGACCTTGACGTTTCTCAATCATATGAATGAATTGTCCGGCCGCTATCAATGAATCATAAGTACCAGTATCTAGCCAAGCAAACTCCCTATTCATTTTTTCTAAATAAAGCTCGTCTCTTTTTAGATAAGTTTTATTCACATCCGTGATTTCAAGCTCTCCCCTTGATGAAGGCTTAAGATTTTTAGCAATTTCAATAACATCATTGTCGTAAAAATATAAACCCGTGACTGCATGATTAGATTTTGGATTTGTAGGCTTCTCTTCAATATTCACAACTCTATCTCTATCAAACTCTACTACACCAAAATCTTCAGGATTATTAACATGATATGAAAATATTGTAGCTCCCTTTTTCCTTTCAATGCCTCTTTCAAGATGTTTAGAAAAATTTTCACCAAAAAATATATTATCTCCAAGTATTAAGCATACATTTGAAGATCCAATGAATGTTTCACCTAATATAAATGATTGAGCAAGTCCATCGGGGGAAGGTTGCACTTTGTATGAAATGCTTAAACCTAGCTGACTTCCATCTCCTAATAGATTTACAAAATTTTCTAAATCATTTGAATTTACAATTATCAAAATGTCTCTAATTCCAGCAGTCATTAAAACTGATAATGGATAATAGATCATGGGTTTATCATATATAGGTAAGAGTTGTTTTGAAGTTGCCAGCGTAATTGGAAAGAGTCTTGAGCCTCTCCCGCCCGCTAAAATTATGCCCTTATACATTATATTTAGTTTTCCTCCTTATACTTTTTGACATACCACATAACAGTTTTATAAATACCACTGTCGAAATTCTCATCCGGAGACCAATTAAGATCACGTTTTATTTTACTGCAATCAATTGCATATCTTTTATCGTGTCCCGGTCGATCATTTACAGATTTAATTAGTTCATTGTAAGAGCTAAATTTTTCTGATTTTATTGGTTCTATGTCATCTAATATGTTGCAAATCTTCTCAGCTACATCTATATTCTTTACTTCATTTAAACCGCCAATATTATAAGTTTCATTATTTTTTCCTTCTGTTAATACTTTATGAAGAGCAACAACATGATCCTGAACATAAAGCCAATCCCTAATTTGACAACCATCACCATAAATAGGAATATTTTTATGATTAAGAGCATTCTTTATAATTGTTGGTATTAATTTCTCATCATTTTGGAAGGGTCCATAATTATTAGAGCAATTTGTAATAACCATTGGTAATTCGTAAGTTCTGGCCCAGGCTCTAACCAAATGATCTGATGATGCTTTGCTTGCAGAATAAGGAGAGCTAGGCATGTATGGGGTTTCCTCTGTGAATTGAGGATCATCACTTTCAAGATCTCCATAAACCTCATCTGTTGAAACATGGTGAAATCTAAAATTTTCAGGATTGACTTTTGTTAAATAATTTAGAGATGCATTCAGTAAATTAAAAGTTCCTATAATATTTGTTTCTATAAATTTGCTAGGATTTTTAATTGAGTTATCAACGTGAGACTCGGCAGCAAGATGCATAACAAAATTTGGTTCAAAATCCATAAATATTCTATTCAGGCTATGACTATCAACAATATCTATTTCTTTATGTTCATAGTTTTTATTGTTATTAAACTGATTAAGCGAATCATTTGATGCATACGTGAGCTTGTCAATGTTAAGAATTTTATAATCACTAAATTTTTGCAAAAAATATCTAATTAATGCTGAGCCAATAAATCCTGATCCGCCAGTTATTAAAATTTTCATATTGGTCTATTATAATTTGAATTAAGAGTATTAATTGTATTTTGCAAAGCAGCTTTCCATGGTCTAATATTTAATCCAAAAGAATTTTCTATCTTAGAGGTGTTAAGAACAGAGTATTTAGGTCTTTCTGCAACTGAAAAATATTCATCTGTTGTTACAGGAAGAACTTCACACTCAGATGATATTTTGAACAATATCTCTTTTGCAAATTGGTACCAACTGCATGATCCCCTGTTACAGAAATTAAATATTTCCTTTTTTTTAGCATAAAAAAATAATCTATCTGAATTCAATATATCTAGAATAGCGTTTGCCAAATCATTTGCACTTGTTGGAGATCCTATTTGGTCGCTAATCACATTTATAGATTTTTTCCTCTTAGCAAGATCTATTATTGTTTTCATAAAGTTGCTGCCATTAATAGAGTAAAGCCAGCTTACTCTTATAATAATGCTAGGAATTTTTGATTTTTGAAGCATCTGCTCTCCTAAAAGCTTGCTTTCACCATATTTTGAAATGGGATTTGGTACTTCCTCTTCTTTAATTGGAGCCTTAAAATTTCCATCAAAGATATAGTCTGTACTCAAATGAATTAATATTGTATTAGATTTATATTTCTCTAACGAGCTACAAATATAACCTATAGAATCTGCATTTATATTTTTTGCATGATTAAAATTAGTCTCTGCTTCATCTACATTTGTATATGCTGCACAATTTATAACAATATCAAAGCTATTTTGCATAAAAAAAGAATCTATAATCTCAGGTTTCGAAATATCTAATTTTTTTTTATCATAAAAAAAAATATTTGATAAATTTAACTTTTGCTTTAAGTTTTTAATTTCAGCTCCCAATTGTCCAGAGGAACCAATAATCATGACTTTCATAATTTTATAGTCTTTCTATTCAAATTTTTTTATAAAAGGCGGTCTAAATTGAAGCTTGCTCTTAAATTCATTTACAATAAAGATTATTGAACATGCAATAAGAAAACCTAAGGCTGTAATAACTATGCATATAAAACTTCTTGACGGCCTTACCCTCTCGTTGGCCACATATGCAGAATCAACAACAGAAAATATATAATCATCTGATATATCTGCATACATGAGTTTTTGAATCTTACTTTCAAGCGATGAAGCCAAAACTTTCTTTAGTTCAGTACTCGTAGTTGAGCCGATTTCAGATTTAATATATTCCACAGCCTCAGAAGTTGTTTCATAAGTTATTTTTTTCATATAAGCATTAATTTCTTTGTAAACTAATTCTGCCCATTGAGCTGCAATAATTGGTGATTTATGCTCGATGGTGATATTTACAAAATCTCCAATTTTATCTTGGCTAATATTCATATGCTGAGTGGTAAATTTTTTATGAGCTGTTAAAAAATGTGCTTCATAAAGCCATTTATTTTCATCAGAATTATAAATAGATTTATCATAAAAGTTAGATTTACTAGTTGAATCATAATAATCATAAGCTAAAAGATTTTTTTTAAACTCTTCATCGCGATACAAAACCTTAAAAAAATCTTTTGAATAAGCATGTTTTATTGCAAGAATTGCTTCTTCATCAGGATTAAGTCCAAGGCTTCCTTTGAGATTATTAAATCCGCTCAAAACACCCAATGATGATCCGAAGTCCGCTTGATTTTCTTGAACAGACTTTAAAACAACTGATGAAGAATAAATTGGGGGTAATGATAAAGCTAAAAAAACTGAAGAAATTGCAAAAATTGATGTAAAAAAAATAATAAATAGTTTATTACTCCAAAAAAGTTTTATCATAGCAACAATGTTTAAATTATTATTTACTTGATTCATGCGTATTATTCTAAACGATAATGATTGTATTACCTAGGCAAATACATTTTCAAAGATAATTAAAAAATAGTTTATAATTAAGTCATGAAAATACATTTAGTATGGTTCTTTTCTGTATTAAAATTCTTCTTATTAAAAAAAAGGTTCCTTCTGCTATCACCTCCATTCTTAAAGAAACAACATTGGTATGACAGGCTTAGCAAAAAAAAATTTACAACAATAAATAGAAATAAAACTGATTGGGGCACTAGCTGGCAGGTTTTCTTAGATGAGCAATTTTCCCTTTTAAAAAATATTTATAATGATTCGAGAGAGAAAGATTTGAAGGAATATATCGATCATTGTTTAGTTAAAGATAAGAGGCCATTAATTATTGATTGTGGAAGCAACTCTGGTGTTAGTTGCATATATTTTTCTCTCACTTTTCCAGAAGCAAAGGTAATAGGTGTGGAGATTGATAAAGAAAATTGCATGCATAGTGAAGAAAATATAAAACTAAATGGTCTTGATGTATCAATTTTAAATAATGGTATTTCCTCGGAAAATGGAAAAGGGTATATAGCAAATCCTGAAGAAAATAATAATTCATATAGAATTGAGAATGATGGTTTATTTCAGAATGAAGTATCTATGATTGATGTTAATAGCTTATTAAAAAATTTTGACAAAGAAAAATTTATGCCATTTTTGGTAAAAATTGATATCGAAGGTGGTGAAAAAGAGCTTTTTGAGAAAAATACAGACTGGGTTAATAGATTCCCTTTTATAATAATAGAGCTTCACGATTGGCTATACCCCAAAGAGAGAACATCATCTAATTTTCTTAAAACTATCTATGATAAGGATAGGGATTTTAATATAAAAGGAGAGAATATATTTAGTATTAAAAATAAGTTATTCGATTAATCCTGCTTAAATATTCTCTTATTATATTCAAAAATTTCATCTGGCAATTCGACAATTGCTGAATTGTAGTATTTTAATAGTGCTTGTGAAAATTTATTTTCTTCATAATCAAAAAAGCCAAGATTATATTTTTTTAACAAAAGGAAGTGCTCCTTTTGTTTTTCTGTAAAATTATCATAATCCTGTCTGCTGATTACAAAGAAAAAAATAATGTCGTTTTCGATAGCTAAATGAACCAATGAAGCTCCAGTACAGTCAAATATGAGAATATCATTTTTGTTAATGAGATTATCTGATATCTTTTCTATGTCTGATATACCAAAATCATCTCTTCTAAATTTTTCATATAATGGCGACATAACAGGATGAGGAAGATTAGAGTATCTAACATTTATTTTTTTAAGCTCGGTGTAAATATAATTTTTTATATTTTTATTAATTGATTGATAATAATGATGGGATAAAAATAAAGCATCTAAAGTTGGTATTATAGAATCTTCAATCCATAGGATTCTTTTTTCAGATGTCGCTTTATGTTTTACTAATCCATACTTTTTTTGGGCTTTATTTTTCTTAGAAAAACCCCATCCATAAAAATTTTCACAAAGTTTTTTTTCATAATATGCAAAAAAATCAATTTTGAAAATATCGTATCCTCCACCATGCTGATGGCCCGTAACATTTAATTTTGTATCAAGCAAAAATAACTTCTCATACCCAGAATATTCCATAAAAGAGGCAGCTGATCCCTCAACTTCAATTATATTGTTAGAAAAGAAATTTACTTTTCTTGAGTAGAAAAACATAGGTAATTTTTTTTTGATACTTTCAATCTCATTATCATTGAAACTTTGTGACAATAATCTTTCGAGCAGATCAAATAAACTCGACTTAATTAGTTTGTTCTCTCTAAGCGGAATAGAATGAATAAAGAAAAAAGAAATTTTATTTAAAACTTTATCTTTTAAAGAAATTAGAATTGAACCAGGAATATAAACTTTCCTTAAAAACAGACTCACTAAAGCGAACCTTAACTTGCTTTGTTTGGATGTCCTAATTTCAGCACCATGGACATCATCAGAAAATTCATACTGATAGCTGAATCTAAGAGGATTGCTTAATTTGCTGTTACAAAATATCTCTAGGCCATTTTTTCCATAAGCTTTCTCTATACAAAAAATATTAAAAACCCAGTATTCAAATAAATTTATAATTTTATTTTTATTTTCGTAGTCACTGTAAAATCTTTCTAATTCACATTTATGCAAATTAAATAATGTAGAAAAATCTTTATGATTTTGTTCTGGATCAATTGAGCTGATATCCGAAATAATATTATTCATAATCGCCACTCAATTTATTCTCTTTAGGGTTGAAAACTTTCTTGAAGTAAATAGTCTTTTTTGGTATTCATCAGATGTAAGTGTAATAATTTTTTTAAAATCTACAGAATCATTCAATTTTAATTTACATAAAAGTTTTTTTGTAAGTATGAAGTTAAATAAAAAGTCATGATCGGCAAGAGACAAACACATCTCTTTTTCTTGAATTAAACTATTCTTTAATCGAGTCAATTTATGATAGTTTGGGTTGCTATAAGCATCATTGTTAAGGTAAAAATCAAATCCATCAATTACACACTCAAAACTCTGATGTTTCTGTAAAAGAAACCCTAAGATTCTTTGAAGAGCCATTTCGCTAGCAATGTATCCAGGTTTATTTAAAACCACTCTATGAAAACCATCTGGTAAAATTGAAGTCATACAAGTGACATATATTTTATGATATCTTTTTTTTAACTTATTTATATAATTATAATTATCCTTGACTGAATTATTAAAATAGTAAGAATTTAAAAATAATATTTCTTTTTTAAAAGATTTTAATTCTTCTGGAAAAGGTTTTATATGCACTAAAGTATAATCTGAATAAATCTCATTTGGCATTATTGAGGCATTAGGCCCGTATAAATAAAATTTTTCTTTTGATAAAGCAGCTGTGTTATTCAAGAGATTATTATTATTTAAAGCTTCAATTGTCTCAAGATAATTTTCTGCACTTTCTTTTTGATTCTTGCTTAATGAGGAATGAATAACATTTTTTGCCCATTTTTTTTTAACAATATGAGCTTCTTTATAGCTATTCTCCGAGAGATTCAATAAATAAGATAATCTAAAAAAATTTATTCTTATCAAATAAATCCAATATGAATCATTATGTTTAGGTATCAACCTTAAAACAAAAGTGAGAACCTTTACAGAGGTCTGCAAACCACATATTCTTAAAAGATATCTAACAAATATTCTTATTGATTTGTGTTTAATGGACAGATTATCGTGAACAAGCTGATCATCACAAATTTCTCTAAAATACTCCTTCATGATTTTACTTTATAAGAAATAACCAAAGGTTTAGATTTTATATTTTTCTTGCTCAACTGGTTCTAAGTGAACGGCACCATACTCTTCTATAGAACCCCATATATTATCTTTATACCATTTTCCATTTTCAATCCACCATATTCTTGGGTCACGGAAACTATCGGCAATTTTCCAAAATTCATCTTCAGACATATTTACATAATCCAGCCAATAATAGAGATCAGACGAGACTACAGAATCATATTTTCTGACCATTTCTATACCCCTCTCTCTGTCCATGTATCCTGTACGTATATCTTTTGAGGCATGGTCAGAAGCCCTTCCATATCCAAATTTGATAAATTTCATTAGATCATGAATTCCATTTTCATATCTATCATCAAGATTTGACATACGTCTGTAAGTTCTTTCAAAAGGTTTTTCTGATGGCTTCCAGTCATATTCATCTATAACAAAGTCGGTTTGTTTATTAGGATCCCACTTAAAGAAATTACCAACATATATTCCTCTTACTCCAACATCAAGTATTTCCTCATCAGAAGGATATTTTGCCCACAACATGTCTTTTTCTCTTAAGCCATGTTTAATAAAGTCATACCACTCATATCCCCTTAAATCATGTTCATGCCTTACCCTGGCACTGAACTCAACGAAGTCATCCGGTCTATACATTCCGGAAATATCCCAATTTGTTTCCCCCCATATTATTAATGGAATTTTAAATTTGACAGCCATATTAATTGGCGCGGAAAATATGCCGCAGTGATTTTGCCAATTCATATCGCCCATGATTTTAAATGCTAATTTATTGAGTTTCTTTAAAACCTCTACGCTTGGTCCCCATACAATATGATCTGCATCAAATACATGTCTCATTTTATCTCTATTTCTATCGCCTTCTGGAAGATAGTTGTTTCCATGATATGTTACTAATAATGGCTTTAATCCATATTGTTTTGCGATTACATGGGCCTGATAATAACTATCTTTACCGCCGCTTACAGGTATCAAACAATCATAATTATTATTATCATCTTGTTGATATTCTTTTATTATCTCAGCAAATTTCTTTTCTCTCTCTATCCAGAATTCATCTTCAAGCCTCTCAAAACTCTCAGCAGTTTTGCAACTTGAACAAACTCCGTCATCATCTAAATTTAGGTTAACCGCATTAATTGGATAAACGCATCTGGAGCAATATTTTATTTTTTTCATAGGGTTATTTTATCTTAATTAAATCAGGTCTTCTAAAATTATACCCGGAATCATAAAGATATTTCTTAGCAAGATAAACGCTTTGGTCTATATAATGGAAAATATTAGCAGCGGCTACTGCATCGACAGAGGTATTATCTAATACCTGTGAAAAATGACTCCACTCACCCACTCCTCCACAAGCAATTACAGGAATATTAACATTCTCGCATACAGCATCAATCAAGTTAATATCATAACCTTTGCCCAAGCCATCATTATCGATTGAATTAATTAATATCTCGCCAGCTCCATTTTCCTCCATTATTTTTGCAAATTCACTTGGCATATATTTTGTAGGCTTTTTATCTTTATTAGAAAAAACAAAATGTTTATCATTAATTTTTTTTGAATCTATTGATATTACAATACACTGAGATCCAAATTCATTAGCAGCTTCTTTTATAAAACTTGTAGATAAAATAGCCGTTGTATTTATACATACCTTATCAGCTCCGTGCTTGAGTCTTTGCTCAATATCTTTTAAGTTTTTAATTTTCCCGCCAACCGTTAATGGCATAAAAGTCGCTTCTGAAATATCTTTTAATATATCAACGAAAGTATCTCTATTGTTATATCCCTGATCATCTCGCCGGAGATCATAGTTTTCATTATCCGAAATATCCAAAAATATTATTTCATCTGATGCCCATTCGCTTAATCTTTGAATGGTAGTAATAGGGTTTCCAAGATTTTGATATTCCTTAAAGCCTCTACTTTGAACTATCCACCCACTTCTAAGAAGAACGACAGGGATTAATCTTTTCTTTTTCATGACATTTTAAAGAAATTTTTTAAAATTAGTTGGCCTGCTCTTTGGCTTTTTTCGGGATGAAATTGAAATCCAAATATATTGTCTTTTTGTACAATGGCATTAAATTTTGAGCCATAAGTCACTTTAGCAATAGAATTTTTATGATTTTTTTCTTTAAAACAATAACTATGAACAAAATAAAAATCATTTATATCTTTGAAGCTATCTGACAATGAATTATCTTGAATAAATTCAATATCATTCCACCCAATATGAGGCAAAGCTAATTTATCAGATTCAATTCTTTCAACTGTACCCTCAATCCAGCCAAGACCTTTGCATTCATTTTTTTCAAATCCTTTAGTAGCCAAAACTTGCATACCAACGCAAATACCCAAAAAAGGTTTACCTTTTTTTAAAACTTCATCCTCTAAAGTATCTATAGGTAGTGAACTTAAAATCTTTTCCATTGAAGAAGGGAAAGCGCCAACACCTGGCAATATTAAATGGGAAGAATTTATAATATCTTCGCTTTTATTACTGATAATTACCTCATAACCTAAAAATTTTATTACGTTATATACAGAGCCAACATTCCCAGACCCATAGTCCAAAATACAAATCATATTAATATTATGTTAATTAAAAATATCATCTAACCCCAGAGGATTGCCTCTGATTAAATCTCTGCTAGCTTTCTTACCGAGAATATTCTTAAAATCTTTTGGCGGCAATCCATAACCAGGTCTTATTCTTCTTATATTTTGAGTTGTAAAAATATCTCCTTTTTTAATATTTTCAACAATATAAATAGATCTCCTAAATTTTATATTTGACTCCTCGGCAGATTTCATTTCAAAACTACCCTTACCTAATGCTTTATGAGCCATTTTAATACTACTTGTTAAATCTTTTAATTCATCAGGCTCCATTGAAAAATCTGCATCTGGACCACCTTCGCTTCTCTTGAAAGTAAAGTGTTTTTCAATAACCTTTGCACCAAGCGCAATTGATAAAACAGCACTGGTATTTCCTAATGTATGATCTGATAAACCTACCTGACAATTAAATTTATCTTTTAAGAGAGTTATGGTTTCTAAATTGATTTGATCTACTGGCGTTGGATAGCCGCTTACACAGTGCAATAATACAAAATCACCGGAGCCATATTTATTGACGACATTTATTGCATCATTTATTTCATCCTCATTTGCCATACCAGTAGATAAAATTATAGGTTTATTCTTTTCAGCAACATATTTAATCAAGGGAAGATCTGTTAATTCAAATGAAGCAATTTTGTAAAAAGGACAGTCTAAAGACTCAAGTAAATCAACTGCTGTTTCATCAAAAGGCGTACTTATAATCGTCATATCGATACTTTTAGCGTAATTGAAAAGCTCCATTTGCCATTCGTAAGGAGTCTGCGCCCAATCATAAAGATCCCAAAGCTTATAGCCATCCCATAAGCCCCCATTTATAATAAAATCGTCTTTGTCAGACTTAATTGTCATCGTATCTGGTGTATATGTTTGGATCTTGACACAATCAGCTCCGTTAGATTGTGCAAGTTTAATTAGTTCTTTTGCTCTATCAATAGATCCATTATGGTTGCCAGATATTTCTGCAATTACATATGGTTTTTTTAAATCATTAAACATTTGTTATTTTTTATACAAGGTATGTTCGTGGAGCATTTTACTATAAATTTCTTCTATATTGCCTCTTTTGCACGAATCAACCATCTCTCTAAATTTAATAATTGATGTGTTGCTATCTTCCATAACTTTGCATTTGAATTCTCCAGAAACTTTTTTAAAATGCAAGACAGGATCATCTTTATCCCCAAATACAAATTCAAATATTTCCTTTGCTCTATTGAGATGCCAGTCACTGGTTATCACATATATTTTGTTAAAATCATTGTGTGTTAAAAAAAAATTCTTTTTGATAAATACAGCTTCTCCAACTGTATCTTTTGCATTAGTTTCCTCAAATATTGAGTCTCTTGATATATTTGAATTTTTAACAACATAATCAGCCATGATTGATGACAGAGGCTTTTGTAAATCTTTTTTAATTTTCCAGCCTGTTGTAATAAAACTTTCACATGAGTTCTCATTAAAAACTTGAAAAGATTTTCTTAGTCTTTTTATTGAGTCCAAAGAAAGATTATTTTTTTCATCTAACTGGTGTGATAAACATATGACTGCTCTTTTGCTATTTTGGTTTAGATAAGACATATCGATTAAAATTTTTCAAGCTCTTTTTATATTGAAATCCAAGATTAGTAAATATTTTTATACTTGCCTTATTTTTTTTATTTATATTGGCAACAATATTATAATTAGGGTGTTTTGATAAAAAATTATTAATCGAGTCTTTTAACAAAGTTTGGGAAATTGAAATACCTCTAAATTTTGGATTTACATTTATCGAAACTTCAGCTCGATGATCTTTTATATCTATTCTAACGACTCCAGCTCTCAAATTTTGTGTTTCACCAATATAAAAATAGCAATTTTTATCATTAATTTTTTTATTAAACCATCTGTTGTGCTCTTTTAAATCAACAAAATCTTTTTCTTTAAACATTGATCTTGTTTGGATATCATTTCTCCACTTCCAGATTTCTTCTGAATCAGAAAGCTTTACATTTCTAATACATATTTTTCTTTGTATTGAAACATTAGCATTTAGTTCATTTTTTTTGATTTTGGCATCTTTTAGAAAGAAGAAATAATCTCCCAATCCAAAAAATGCACTTGGATATAAGTCACTATCGAGCATTCTGATTTGATCGAATGCTTTTGATAAATCGTTATCAAAATTCACTAAATTATCTTTGATGGATAATCTTTTAAATTTAATTACATCGCCATCTTGAGGCTTTGGTATTATTTTTTTCTCTTTAATAATTTTAATTTGCGAGGCAATAGCCTCATATATTCGTATTAAGATATTATCTAAATTACCTGAAAGCCTAACTTTTGATCTTAAATAAATTGGTCCGGAATCAAGTTCTTTTTCCATTTTTAATGAGCATACCTCGGTTTCTTTAAATCCCCTTTTAATCATATTTTGTATTGGTGATCCTCCTCTTCCGTATGGAAGTGGTGCTGAATGAAAACAAATACAGGTATATTTTTTTGTAATTGAATCGGGCACCATATGAGACCAGTGGGGAAACATTATCAAATCAGGTTTGACAGAATTTAATTTTGTCAGTGTAAGGTCTTTCTTATTTTTTATTATGATAGAGTTTTTATTGATTAATCTATTTTTTCTAAGGACTTCTTTAACAACTGAATTTTGAATGCAGTATATGATTTTCATCTAATAATACGTCTTACAACTTCAAAAGCTTCTGCAAGCTGCATGCCAGATTCTGAACCACGAAATTCTGCTAATGACTTTATTTTTTTATATGACCTTGAATGAGGGTCATCGTGTATCTCGATATCATATTCATTTAGTGCCTCGAGTTTGTTTTTCCAAAAATTATCAATATTGATGTATAAGTTTGGTGCAAATTTTTGTTCTAGCTGTTTAACATTATAATCTGTTGAAGATGATACCTCATAAAAACGTATTTCAGAGTATGTTTCAGAGGGCTGAGGTCTATATGCTGTAAGTGTTGCTGAAGCCGCTATCCTATGATCAATATTTAAATCCGAGGGTGAATGAACATAAATTATATCTGGATAAAATGCTTTTTTATAAGACTCAATAAACTTAATAACATCTATTAAAGGTACGCTGTCTATTTGGTTATCAGGAAAATTACCAGAAGCTATCCACTTTGCATTCAAACGTTTCATTGCGTTTTTTGCTGCTTTACTTCTCCTCTCTACATCTTCATCATTAAAATTGTTTCTTGAATTAACGCCATCGGTTAATGTGATTATTCCAACCTCATCTCCATTATATGCATGTCTTGCAATAGTACCTCCACAACCAATTGTTTCGTCATCGGGATGAGCGGCTATAATTAAGATTTTTTTCTTCATTAATTCAACCTTGAAAAACCATCGTGACATATAGGGCCATCTAAGATACTGTTAATATCATTTCCATCTTCACAATCTCTTATTATAGAAAATATCGCTCTTAATTCTGACAGATAGCTATCAATAATTTCTTTAGAGTGCTCTGTACACAAATAAACACTAGTATTAGCTAAAAAATTCTTTTTAAGCATTTCTTGAGTAATTAACGTTTTGTATGCTAGATGGTTTTGACTTTCAAATCTAAAAGATGGCAATGCCTCAATACCACTAATAGAAATATTAATATCAAAATCAGAAGATATTCTTTTCCACTGCTCTTTTATATATGAGCCGCTATTAGAAATTATATTCCATGACTTTAGCTCGTCCATAATTTCTAATGTTTTCAAAGCAGCTGCAGGACCTATCCTTTCTGTCCAAAAAGTGCTGCTGATAAAAGTATTTTGAGCAGCCTCCATAATATCTTTTTTACCTACTACTGCAGTAATGCTGTAACCATTTCCTAAAGCTTTTCCAAACATGGCAATATCTGGTTCGACGTCATATTTTTTATGAATCCCGCCATATGTTTCTCTAAAACCTGAAGTACATTCATCAAAAATTAAGATAATTCCTTTTTTTGTAGCTAAATCTCTTACATTTTGTAGAAAATTATCTTTAGGGCCCTGATTTCTTTCTACTTCCATTTTTATTATTCCGATATCATTTTCATTTACTATTTGCTCTAGTTCTAAAAAGTTATTGTAATGAAATGGGAAAACAGTTCCATCAAGGCTTTTAGGAACTCCATTAGCTTCTAACCCTGATAGCAAATGAGATTCAAGGGCACTATTCGATTTGATATTTGAAGCGAGATACCAGTCATGCCAACCATGGTAGCCACATATTGCTACATTATCTTTTCCTGAGGCAGCTCTAGCTATTCTTATAGCAATTGCATTTGCCTCACCGCCTGTTCTAGCAAACCTTACCATATCAGACCATGGATTAATTTCTATTAATTTTTCTGCTAAATATACCTCTTCCGGACAATTGAGTGTGGACATATTTCCATTTGACACGATTCTATTAACAACCTCATCAACCGAATCATTTCCATAACCTAAAATATTCGTTCCAATACCCATAATTGACATATCAATATAATCAACACCATCAAGATCCCACACAGTGCAACCTTTAGATTTGCTGAAATATGAAGGCCAATTATCCGGCAAGAACATCTCAGGCCTTTTGGAAAGGAGCATATTACCTCCAGGGATAATTTCTTTAGCCCTTTTGTAAAGTTTCTGTCCTTTCTTCATGTAAAAACCCTCATTTCTTTTTATTTCACTATTTTTAAATAGTACGGAATTATTATTGTATAAGCTTATGACATCTTTCCAATTAAATAAAATATTTGGATGAAAATGATTAAAGATATTTTCCATAACTTCAAAGTCAGCTTCTTCATCGACAGTTAATCTTATGTTAGAGAGATCTGTTTCATTTTCGTAGTTAAGTTGATTTTTTTCATTTTTAATCATGTATGGAGTTACGTGTTCTAAATCAGGCCCATTTGATGCATTTTTAAAAGCATCTTGCAAACACTTATATGAAAAAACCTCAACATCCAATCCATCAGGATAGGTTGGAGGATTAACATTTGAAGAATAATCTAATTCATTATAAATATGAAAATTAATAATGTTGTCTACAATAGATGAGTCTACCAAAGGACAATCTCCAGTAATTCTAACTATTAGGTCAGCATCATATTTCTTTGCAACATTATAAAATCTGCTTAAAACATTTTCCTCAGATCCTCTTTCAGCATGGAAACCTTTTAATTTGACATAATCAACTAGTGGCTGATTATCATTATTTATAGAAGTAGCAACAACTATTTCCGTAATTTTTTTACTTTGAGATAATCTTTCAAGCAAAATCCCTATCAGGGGAACAGAATTAATTTCTTTTAAAACTTTTTTGGGTAGCCTTGAAGAACCCATTCTGGCTTGGACTATTGCCAATATCTTCATAATAACTTCCAATTTGAGGGGTTAATTAACATTTCATCTGAGCAACTAAAATCTTGAAAATCAATGAAATTTTTTTGAAAGTTAAAGCTTAATATTTCTTTGAATTGATTAACATTATCTACTCCTACTAAAACTTTATTAATTTCCTTAAAACTTTTTGCAAACTGAAGGCATGCTTCCATTTTTGTCATTTTATTATTATCTACAAAGTTCTCCCATGCAGAAAATAGTTTATTCCATTTTAAAAATTTTATAGGCAACTTATCTTTGTCTTGTAATAACAACCCCTGTAAAAATGTTGATCTGGTATGAATCTCTACCCCTCTCTTGCTTAATTTAGTCATCCAACCCGAGTCCTTTAATCTGGTATCAAATATATTAAAGGGGGACTGAATAATATCAAAAAAGAAATTTGAATATATATTTTTAAGTTCTTCAGGAGAATAAATTGAAACTCCTATTTTTTTTACGAGTCCCATTTCTTTTAGATTTAATAAAGATTCATATACAGCATCGCCATGTGGAGTATTAATGTCATCAGAATTATGGAGTAATACACCATATATATTAGAAATATTGAGTCTCTCTAAAGAAGTTTTAATATATTCTAAAATTAATTTATCAATATTTTTGTGTTCACTGATTTTTGGTATCTTAGTAACTATATTAAATTCATCAAGGTTGTTTTTTCCAAGTTTTTTTTCGCTATCGCCATATGATATCGCAGTATCTAATGTATCAATATCATTGATCTTTGCCAGTCTTAGAACTTCTTTTATTTCTGTTGAAGAAAACTGTCCTGAATTATTTGCAATACCATATTCCATTCCAAACTGGACAGTTCCCAAGGCAAGCCTATTCATTATTTTATTAATGATTTTATAGTTTCAATCACCATTGATTGATCATCATTGCTTAAAGTTGGAAATATTGGGATGCTAACTGCACTTTTATAATAGTTTTCAGCTTCAATACAATAACCTTTTTCAAAACCTAGTTTTTGATAATAAGGATGAAAATAAACTGGTATGTAATGCAAATTAACAAGAATATTTGATTCTCTCATTTTTATAAAAAAATCTTTGTGGGATATTGAAGCTTTTTTTATATCCAGTCTGATTACATACAAATGGAAAGAAGAGTGTTGGTTTGGATCCTGCCAGGGTAAAAAAATTGGTATTCCATTTAATTCTTTTGAGTACCTCTCAGCAATAGAATGTCTTTTTTCTATAATAGATTTAATTCTATTAATTTGACTTATACCAAGTGCTGCATGGATATCTGTCATTCTGTAGTTATATCCAATATCTATTTGCTCGTAATACCACGGTCCATCATTATTATTCTTAAGAAAATTTTTATTTTTTGTAATTCCATGCGATCTAAATAAATCTAATTTTTCTGCTAATGATTTTTGGTTAGTGGTTGCAATACCGCCTTCAGCAGTTGTAATAATTTTGACTGGATGAAAGCTAAATACAGTGATATCACTATACTTACATGATCCGACATTTTCATCAAAGTACTTAGCACCGATTGCATGTGATGCATCTTCTATAATTTTAAAACCATACTCTTGTGATAATTGAAATATTTTTTCCATATCACAGGACTGTCCAGTCAAATGTACTGGTATTACAACTTTAGGAATTTTACCTCTGCGTTTTGCAATTTTGAGCTTTTCTTCTAATTTTTCTGGACACAAATTGTATGTCTTACAGTCTATGTCAACAAAATCAATTTTTGCTCCGCAATATAATGCACAATTTGCACTAGCTACAAAGGTATTAGGTGATGTCCATACTTCATCACCAACAGACACTCCTAATGCGTAACACGCAGCATGCAAAGAACTAGTAGCACTATTTGATGCAATAGCATATTTAGATCCACAAAATTCTTTTAATTTCTCTTCAAATAATGGAACTGTTGGTCCTTGAGTAATAAAGTCTGAGGTAAGTACATCGACAACTGCATCAATATCTTGTTGATTAATATCCTGACGACCATATGGAATCAAAACCTATATCTCCTCAATCTTGTCTTTATTATCTTCAAGCCATTTTTTTAATTCATCTTCAGACATCCAATCAGTATTTGTTTGACTGTCATATATAAATTTATCATCGACTTTATCTCCGTCCTGGATTCTTTCTTCGTCATCTGACCAATTATTTATTACGGGTAATATTTTGTAGTAGCTTTCATATTCATACGTATATGGAGAATCCTCAAGCCCTATCATCTGCTCATGTAGTTTTTCACCTGGTCTAATCCCTATAATTTTATGCTTAGCTTTAGGTGCTACAATTTTTGCAATATCTGTAATTTTCATTGAAGGAATTTTTTTTACATAAATTTCGCCACCTATCATGTCTTCAAAAGCTTTTATAACCAAATCTACTGCTTCTTCTAAAGTAATCATAAATCGAGTCATTCTTTTATCAGTAATTGATACTTCACCTGAATCTTTTATAGAGTTAAAAAAAGGTATGACAGATCCCCGTGAACCCATTACATTGCCGTATCTTACTACAGCAAATCTTGTAGGATGTTCACCAGAATATGCATTGCCAGCTACAAATAATTTATCAGAGGTTAATTTTGTTGCTCCATAAAGATTTATTGGACTGCTAGCTTTATCAGTTGATAAAGCAACTGTTCTTTTAATACCCATATCGATGCATGCATCAATTACATTAATTGCTCCATTTACATTTGTTTTAACACATTCAAATGGATTATATTCTGCTGTTGGAACTATCTTCGTTGCTGCTGCATGAACAACGTAATCAACTCCTGTTAGCGCTCTATACAACCTTTCTCTATCTCTAACATCACCAATAAAGAACCTTACTCTATCGTCATCATCAAATTTCTTTGCCATCTCCCATTGCTTCATTTCATCTCTTGAAAAAACTATTATTTTTTTTAAGTCATATCTTTGAAGCATTTCTTTCACAAAAACATTTCCAAATGATCCAGTGCCGCCTGTTACTAAAATTGTTTGATTTTTAAACATTATTTTCCTCAAATCTAGTTATTTTCTTCCATATTTATCATCATATCTTTTAATATCGTTTTCATCTATTTTATCTCCAAATTGAATTTCTATCATCAATGCTTTAGTGTCACCAATATTTTTTATCCTATGTTTAGAGCCTCTTTTTATAAATTCATATTGGTTTTTAGACAATTCTTTTATAGAGGTTCCATTAATCACTTCCAAGCTTCCTTGAACTAATATCCAATGCTCATCTCTATATTTGTGCGATTGGTATGAAATCTCTTCATTTGCGTCGACAAGAATTTTCTTGACCAAGAAATTAGACTCTTTAAGTAAATTTAAATATGAACCCCATGGTTTTTTTGTATAGTTTTTATAAAAATTAAAGACATCAATTGCTTCTTTAAAAAGATTAGAGCTTGATTGAGTTTTACCACCCCCAACATCAAAAATTAACTCTATATCATTTTCTTCGCATATCTTCTGTTCTGGAATATCAGACCTCGTCTTTCTGTCTCCACCATTAGCAAAAAACTTAATGTTAAATGATTTGTCTGCCGCCAAAGTTTTGATAGATTCTGAAACGGACTCATCTTTATCAATTGAAAGAAAAACATTCTCAACATTTTTTAAATTTTTAATAATTTCAACCCTTTCATTGCTTGGTATTAAGTAAAAACCTTTTTTTTCTAACAAGAATTCATCAGAGTTAACAATAACTATTACCTTACCAAATTTAGATGCTTCATTAATTAAATTAAGATGACCTAAGTGGATTGGATCAAATCCACCGCTTACAATTACATGATTATCTTTAGAACTCACTACTATTAACTATAATCCTGGGGTTCCCATCTTCCTCGATAATTCATGACTGTATCCTCTTCTATAGACTGAAACCCATTTCCCTTATCTATAATTGAGTCGGATGCGATTCCGATATTTCTACACATCTCATTAAATTCTTTGGGATCTAATGCAAACTTGTTATCTCTACCAGGCAAATCTTTATCGATAGTGAAATGTTTCTCAACAACTTTGGCGCCATTTAGTATTGCAAGAGCTGGAACTATTGTACTTTGTGTATGGTCGCTATAGCCAACAGATGAGTGCATTTCTTGAAGCCAATTTATTCTATTTAAATTTGCATTTTCATCAGCGCATGGATACGAAGAAACGCAATGCATTAAATTAAAGTCAGCTTTACCGTTTTTTAAAATTTGTACTGCCTCTATAACATCATCCTCTGTGGAGGCGCCTGCTGAAAAATAAATATAATCAAAATGTGTTGAACAAAACTCAATTAGTTTTTTATTGGTTGTTTCGTGAGATGGAATCTTAATATTTTTAATTCCAAGATCTGATATGACTTTAGCTCCGATTGTGCCAAAGACACTAATTAAAAAATTACACCCGATTTCATTAGACATTTTCTGCAATTCAGAAACCTTATCGCTTGTAAGTGCAGCCTTATCATAAATCTCTCTTCTTCCATCCGTATCCCAAACCCCACTTTTTAGATGAACCGGGTCCCAGTATTGGAATTTAACAGTATTAGCACCATTTTCTTTGGCACTTTTTATCATTTCTTCTGCGAGAGAACTATCACCCATATGGTTCCAGCCTATTTCAGCAATAATTTCTATCATATTTATTTTACTCATAATCTTTTAATGGTACCCGGAGCCGGACTTGAACCGGCACGAAGTTGCCTTCGAG
>CEOP01210760.1_pt1 | contig 36864 bp, 36 predicted proteins | sample 361301 | NCBI WGS metagenome assembly CEOP01 (sample SAMEA2619548, study PRJEB7988) | marine metagenome | biome: marine biome (ENVO:00000447); feature: deep chlorophyll maximum layer (ENVO:xxxxxxxx); material: "saline water (ENVO:00002010), including plankton (ENVO:xxxxxxxx)" | depth 55 m
TTTTTTTCATTTTTGATAAATAATAAGCCAATAGGAGTAAAAACTAAACTAATAAATGCTACAATTAAATAATCTTGCCCTTGTTTAAATTCTGATATTCCAGCCAATTGCAAAGATAAAAACACATAGATAATTATAATGAGATCAGTATTGTAATTTGCCCAGGCAACTAAATTTTTTAATGAAAATTCCGAATGGACTATTGGGTTAGCTGAATTATTATATATACCATATATCCATAATATTATCAAAAAAACTGAGATCGATAATATCACTAAACTAATTACTTTATCTTGTTTTACTTTCATTATTTTCGAATAAAATTAGGATCAATAAGACTTATCATCGCTGGTAAAATTGCCATTCCACCAATCAAACAAAAACTAATAGAAGCCATAATCAAAACACTAAATGCCTTCAATGGCAGAAAAACAGAATACATTAGGACAGAAAACCCTACAACAACAGATATTCCATTAAATAAAATTCCTTTCCCAGATACTTTCATAGTATTTGAGATGGCTTGCTCTAATTCTTCTCCATCCCTAATATGCTCACGCAAATGCCATAAAAAGTGCACTGAATAATCAATGCCTACTCCAACTAAAATACAAGTAAGCAACGAGGTTGTCATATTAAGAGGAATACCAAAATTACCCAAAAAGCCAAATATCAATAAAACCGCTAGCAACATTGGTAAACTTGCAAAAAGGCCACCAATAAATGACCTAAACACAAGAGACATAATAATAAAAAGTATTAAGGATGCAATAGCAAGACTAATTATTTGCCCTCGAATAACAAGGTGACTTACTGCTCCTAATAAAGCAGCTGGTCCTGACAACATTGGCTTTATGGGTCGCCCATCATAATAATTTGAACGGATGTAATCCTCAGTATCATCAACCAAATCCATTAAGTCGACAGTACTAACTTTTTTTATTCTAACAAAACACTGTGAGAAGCTTGGATCATCGGTATCATTTAATATTAAATCAAAATCATTATCTTCTCCAGCAATAGAATGCAAAAACATATACTGTTCAATGAGTTCTCTACTAGATGGAATTTTCAATGAATCAATATTCCCATTATTGAAAGAATAATGCATTTTTTTAATTACATCTGCAATAGAATATGTAGAACTCACTGCTTCATTTTTTTCTTTTATATGACTCATAAGCCTATCAATATGTTCTAAAGATAAAGGGTCATAGATATCCCCTTCTATAAGAATATTCAATTGAGTTGACCCACCAAAAGTCTTATTAATTACTGCACTAGATTTTCTTATCTTAGAATCTTCAGGGAAAAAATTATCTGGGACTGTATCAATAGTGATATCTCTTATCCCAAAAGAAAATAAAAACATACCTACAAATAATATCGATAAAAATGGCACCCTATTTCTAACAAAAAACTTTCCCCAATTAACAAGAAAATTATTTACAGATTCTAAACTATTTTCTTTCCCCAAATAAGTCGGTCTGGGAACGAGAATTAATATTGCAGGTATAAAAAATAAACTTAAAAAGAAAGAAACAGCTATTCCAAAGGATACAAGTAAACCAATCTCTCTTACTTTTGACAGTTCATGAGTCATTAAACTCATAAAGCTTATGACGGTTGTAATGCCTGCAAGAAAAATCGGCATCCCAAGCCTTTTCATAGTCCTTTTTAGAATTTCTGTCCTACTTAAATTTTGATCAATTTTAGTAAATTCATAATAGTGTGATATAATATGAATACCATAATTGTTTGCTATAGCGATTAACATAATCGGGATCAAACCACCAATAATAGGTACAGAAATTTCTAACCAAGCCATAAGGCCAAAAGTCCATAAAATTGAAAATCCGACAACAAAAAGTGGAAGAAAAGTTCCAGTCCAACTTCTAAAGCTTAATATTAATAATAAGATCATTAGTCCTAGAGCTATTGGAGTAAATGTTCGCATATCACGTTTGACATTATCAATAGACTCAGCAGAAGATATAATAGAGCTAGCAAGATAAATTTTCTCTGGACCTTCAAAATGTGATACAATACTATATATATCATCTCGAAATGCTATCTCATCAAAATCAGTAGAAGCAGTGATCTGTGCGATAAAACACATTATATCTAAATCGGCTGATATTAGATTTCCTATAATATCACTAGCATAGATAGTTTCAATAAATTTTTGATTTTCAATTGAATCAGAGGGTATTTTTTCTAATAACTTTTGAATCTCAAAACCACCATCATCAGGGACTATATATCTTTGATTGTAGATTGAAGCAACTCTGCTAACCGATGGCATGCTCTCAAGGGAATCATGTAAAAAAGAAAGTTTTATCAAATTTCTTTCAGATAAAAGATTCTCAGACTCTACAGCAACGATTACAATCTCATTACTACTAAACAAATCCTCAGCTAATTCCATATTCTTTACAATTTCATGATTTGCAGGAACTAGAGAACGTAAACCAGGGTCAATATTTAGATTAGGGATTCTCCATAGAAAAAAAATAGTACATAAAATAATGAATGCTATTATAGATCTTGGATAATGAGCATCCAATAAAAATATACGTTTTGTTAATGTTCTTAAATTCATAGTAATTATAAAGACGGCTAATTTACATTGTAAAATTTTTAGATGTTAAGAACTACAATATCTAATTTTTTTATTAGTAATATTAAAGATGGAACAAAAAAGAAATTCTTTTAATAATCCAATAATTGTTATTGCTAATGGTAGATTTCCCTATCATCCTATACCAACTAACTATTTAAATAACTCTAGGACAATAATTTGCACTGATGGAGCAGCAGATAAATTAATCGATTATGGTAAAACACCTGATATTGTTATTGGTGATTTTGACTCAACAAAACTAAAAAATAGTGATAAAGCAAAAAAATGGATAGAAGCGCCCAATCAAAACAAAACAGATTTAGAAAAAACATTTGAATGGTGCATAAATAATTATATTAAAAAAATAGTATTATTGGGTGCTACCGGAGATCGTGAAGATCATACAATAGGTAATTTATTTACACTAGCAAAATATCATGAAAAAATAAGCTGTGAAGTTATTACCGATTACTCTAAAATAATTTGCGTAACAGGTAAAAACTATATATCAACAATCATTGATCAAGATGTTTCAATTATAGCTACGGAACCAATTAAAAGTATCACAATAGATGGATTACAATACGGTATTAGAAATAAAAAAATAATGCCCTCTACACAAGCTATATCTAACAAAGCAATACGTGATCAATTTTATATAGAAACGACTGGTAAGGTATTGGTTTTTTTAAACCATTATAAATAAATGACCTTAAAAAATATTGATTTATTAATAATAGCCGGATATTTTATTGTCCTCATAATAATTGGTTTTTTTCGCAACAAGACAGAAAAATCCAGTCAAAATGATTATATAATTAATGGTAGAAAGCTAAGCCTCCCTGGATTTATTGCTACTTTGGTAAGCACATGGTATGGTGCAATTTTAGGTATAGGAGAGAATACTTATATGTATGGTATCCAGACCTGGTTTATTTTTGCTTTCCCCTATTATATATTTGCTGGAGTATATGCAATATGGCTATCAGAAAAAATTTGGAAAACGAATGTCTTATCAATACCAGATATTTTTAGGAGAAATTATGGTCATCAAACTGGTATCATCAGTGCATACCTAATATTCATTCTATCTAGCCCAGCTCCTTACATACTTAGTCTAGGAATATTATTAAAGTTTCTTTTCAATATAGAATTAATAATCTGCCTAATCATTGCTTCAATTTTTAGCACTGTTTATCTTTGGAACGGAGGACTTTCTTCTATAGTAAAAACAGATATTTTTCAATTAATACTCATGTTTGCTGGATTTATACTATTAATTGGATATTCATGGGTGGAATCAGTATCACCAATTGAACTATTTAGATCATTGCCAGATAGCCATACTGACCCGCTCGGTGGAAAATCAATCCAATATATTTCAGTTTGGTTTTTTATAGCTATATGGACAATAATTGATCCGAGTTTTTTTCAAAGGTGCTCAGCTGTTAATAATCCTAGAGATGCAAAAAAAGGATTACTGTTATCTATTGGCTTTTGGTTCATCTTTGATATACTTACAATAAGTGCAGGATTATATGCCTATATATTTGTGATACCAAAAAGCCCTCTTATGGCCTATCCAATGTTAGCATTTAAAATTCTACCACCAGGTATATTAGGCATTTTTATTGTATCGCTTTTAGCAATTATAATGTCAACTATAGACTCTATGAGTTTTGTAAATGCAATTACATTTGGACGAGATATTATTTGGAGATTAAGGAAAAAAGATGCCAAAAAGAACCCTGTATATCTAATTAAAAGCGCCCTAATTGCGGTCTCCATTCTATCTATATTATTATCAATATTAGTCCCCTCAGTAGTGAGATTGTTTTATACTTTAGGATCAATAATAATTCCAGGGCTCATTCTACCATTTGTTAATGCACTAACTGCAAAAAATAAAAATATAAATAATTATTTTTCATCGCTATGGCTATGCCTTCCAGTATTGATATCCTTCTTATGGTTTTTTATAGAAAAATTTCGAGCCGGATTATTGCCACCCATTGAACCTTTTTATCCAGGTATGACTATCTCAATTTTCTTTTACTTAGCACTTATACTTAGCCCAAAAGATAATAAATTAGTTTACAACTCCATGTCAACAGAATAGTTACCCATTGTCGCCAAACTATTTAGCTTTGCTCGTTTATAAAAGGCTTGTTGAGCATTACCAATATTTTCATTTTTACCACCCCACGCTTTTAACGCTGGCGCTTGCAATGCGCGACCATAAGAAAATGTAAGATTCCAAGGAGAATTATCACCTAATAATTTATTCATCGCATTTAAATGAGCTGTAGCATCTTCATCACTTTGACCACCTGATAAAAAAGCAATCCCTGGTACTGCAGCAGGAACGCATCTTTTAAAAACCTGAATTGTCATATCAGCGACTTGATCTACAGTAGCTTTTTCACTGAATTCATACCCCGACAAAACCATATTAGGCTTAAGCACAATACCTTCTAACAAGACATTCTGGCTATAAAGCTCATAAAAAACAGTACTCAATACTTCTTCAGAGACTATAAAACTTTCTTCAATTGTATGGGCACCATCCATAAGAATTTCTGGCTCAACAATCGGAACGATTCCATTTTGTTGGCATACTGAAGCATACCTCGCAAGAGCATGAGCATTCGCTGATATGCAAGTAGTCGAAGGTTCAATATCTCCAATAGAAATCACTGCTCTCCATTTAGCAAATCGAGCACCTAGTGAATAATATTCTTTAAGCCTCCCATCTAATCCATCTAACCCTTCAGTAACTTTTTCACCATCCATCCCAGCTAAATCCTTAGCGCCAGCATCTACTTTTATACCTGGAATAACACCAAGGTCTGATAAAAAATCAGGGAAAGGTACCTCTCCTTGCATTGTAGTCTGTCTTATTGTTTCATCATATAATATAACACCACTAATAAAATCATTCATCCCTTCAGTCGTAAATAACATATCACGGTATATATTCCTATTTTGTTCGTTACTCTCGACATTTATTGAATCAAACCTTTTTTTACAGGTAGGGTTGCTTTCATCTGCAGCTAATATCCCTTTCCCTTTTACTGTCATTGCTTCTGCTATATCTTGTAAATCATCAAATTGTAAACTCATACTTAATTCCTTTATCTATTATTATTGACCAATATCATTTAACATTTCTTCAAACCACATAACTCGATGATCAAAAGGTTTTCCACCTTTAATTCTAATAAACTCAATTAAACAAAGTTCATCATTATGTTCTATATCTCTTCCAACCACACCACTCTTTTGATCTAAAGAAAATTTTGCTGCTAATCTAGAAGAACTTTTTATTAGTTCAAGGTCTCTATCATTCGGTTTTGCTGACCGAGAGAAATAGCCACTTTTCTGAACCAATGTTTTCTCAACATTTAACGCTTCTGAGAATTGTTTGGCAAACCACTGTCCTGGATTAATTTCATCTAACTTAACATGCCCAAAAGCATCTCTAGGAATTGAATCTCCATTATTTTTCATTTCTCGAACAATCATTTCTAATCCCGCACCTTCACTAAGAAAAATATTTACTCCATCTTTTTTATTAATTTTTTCTTTTAATCGATCTACTTCAGTCTGAAAATTAAAATCTATTTCTGGAATATATATTGCATCAATATCCCAACGGTCTTTGTCAATTAATAGCTCTGGCATGAAGACTCTTTTCTTCAACCTCTTTCTATAATTAGAAGCTGTTTTTGCAGTAAGCCATCCACAATTCCTACCCATTACCTCATGGATTATTAGCTGACGAGTGCTCGTTGTGTTTTCATTAACAATATTTTCAAAAAAAATAGCCCCCTGCTCTGCAGCTGTCCAAGCACCCAGTGTTTGTGATATAGGATAGACATCATTATCAACAGTTTTCGGAAGCCCTACTACGGTTAAATCATATCCGTTTTTTTTTAAATAATGAGAGAGTTGAGCAGCCATCGTATTTGTATCATCGCCTCCGATAGTATGTAGAATATTTACATCATCTTTTTTTAGTTGTTCGGCGGCGATTTCTAATGGGTCTTCACCTTTATTAATATATCCACGTTTTATACAATCATCTATATTGGTTAACTTTACACGACTATTACCTATTGGACTTCCTCCATAATCAAATAAAACTTCATATTGATTTTTTATAGAATCGGGGAAAATAATTGATTTGCCAAGTAAAAGACCTCGATATCCATTTAAATAACCTATCATCTCTGCATTTGGCGCTAATTTATTATATTCACTTATAAGCGCTCCAATACTAGAGGAGAGACATGGCGCGATTCCGCCTGCCGTTAAAAAAGCTATCTTCATTATTGTCTTCTTAGTATAAATCTATTGTTTTGCTGATCTGGACCAACCTAATTCACCATACCGATCATTTAAGACGAGTATACCATCCATGTCTTTATTTGTACCAACATACGCAGTTGGTTGCTGAAATTTATTAAACGTTTGAATATATCCATTATTCTCTTCGCCTGTACCAAGATATAAAGTGCGTTTTTGATCTTGGTTATAAGCCGTAATAAATCCACCGTACCCATCATCCATTACAGTAATCGAATTAACAACAATATCACCTAGGTTTTTGTTTGATTTGGCACCCATTAATATAAAAATTAATGCAGCGCTTAAAAATCCAATAAATAAACTTTTAATATCTATATCTTTCATAATTAATCTCCTTTTAAAAAAATTTTATTTACTTGTCAAATTTTTCGATTAAATCCTGCATTTTAATAATATTCTCATCATTTGCATAATTTTTATCGTTGAACTCTTTATGCCAGACTTTTTTCGCATATAATATTCTAGCTATTAAAATGAATGTATATAAAAATAATAAAAATAAAAATCCTATAACATGAGTAGTATTATTTCTATCAACAAATATCAACATAAACAATAGAATAGCTGGCATAAATTTTATGATTTTTTGAATTAATAACGCCAATTTTATTTACTCAATTTAGTTTCAACAAATTTTAACATCTTCCTTTGCTGCGACAACCAACCTAGCCTTGTCTCAATATTAATATAACGCACATCATTTTCTAATGCGGCCCAAGAAAGAGATCCATTGTTCCCCTCTTCCATAATATTTTGCAAAACAATATTATACGGACCTTGTTTAAGTTTTTTATAATCATTTAAATTAGTGCAAATAATAAAATCCCTAGGGTTCTGCTCCTTTTTTATAGAGTATAATTGACTATTTTCTATCTCACTATTTACATTATATCCCCTAAAGTTATTATGCAATGCGATAAGGATTCCTCCTTCACTTGGAAAAAGATTAAATAAAAATATATTTCTAGATTCATCTAATTCTTTTAAAATTAATTCTAATTCGTTCTGATCCCAGTTTGGTTTAAATTTTTTTAAAGCTTTTTTTGCTCCGATTGTAGAAAAAATTCTGTTTGGATCAACAATAGTAGGTCCCAATGGCACTTCTCTTTGTTTTGACTTTATAAAAAATGCTCTCCCTTGATTTTCACTTATATGTTCTGATAACAACATCCTAGCTGTCTCTTCATCACCATGAATTAAAATATAGCTAATATTAGAAAAACCATTTTTCTTTATTTCAAATTCTATACCACAATAAGAAGTCTCGGAAATTTCCATTGTAAATATAAAATTATATAAATAAAAAATAAGAGGAGTTGTGATTCTGTATTTTTTAAAGATTGCAAGCATGGTTTTATTTTAAAATAATGAATGCTATAAATTATCATCCTGATAATCCTGCATCCTATATAGGATTGCTAAAACCAGAGCACCTATTATAAATACTAAAAACGTAATATATAAAAATAATTTCATCCCTATGCAATTGTTCTATTATTAATACTTCTGAAGCTCATCAAGGAATTTATCAATTTGTAATAAATTATCTTCTACTAAATCTTTCACACGATTATAATTAAAAAAATTTTCAGCTATATCCATATAGTCCGATACAATTTTTATAATAAATAAATTCTTTAAATAATCAAAGTCATCAGTAATAGAACAAATTTCATGTGCCTCCATATCTACCAACCAGTTATGTTTATCACCACCATCTATAACAGGATTCGTTACTGTTGTAATACGATTAGATGAAATTTTAGAATCAAAAAGATTATTTAATTTATAAACTTTATCTAATCTATCATCAAATACTCGATCTATTAGAAAACACTGACCTATTTTACATTTTCCTTTTTTGCCTCCCGCAATGCCTACATTTATAAATTGAAAATTGCTCCATTCTAGGATTTTAGAATAATAATCAAATATCACTCTTCTAACGTTCTCTCTACCTACACCAGTACAAATCATTGTTAGATTATCTCTATTGAAAACTGGATAATTATAATTAGAATCTTGCTCTAAGTTATAATGATTAATTATTGGCTCTGCTTCAGCTTGAAGAGCGGAAATAATAATTTGACGCATAAAATTATTTTTTAGGTATCGCTATTTGGAGGAATCTTTTTTCTCGTAATCTATGTTTTTCAATCCATGCTTCTATACCTCTAGGCTCATTCTTTGCAGAAAGGTTTAAAAACCAAGGTGATTTGGGTAGTGATAGTTTTTTCCCATGCGGCTCATGATGATATTCTCCATTGACCTCTCCTTCACCTATCCTCCCCATATCAGCGAGCACAGATCTGAAAATCAATTCACGGTTAATGTAATTTAGACCTTTAAACTTATAATTAATGATATTACGACCAAACCTAGCACCAATATTATTTAACACTAAACCTGTACTTATAAGAATTGAACCTATTCCCCCATATTGATAAAACAACGTTGGGTTCCCTATCACTGCCGTAATAAGAGAACCATTGAGAATCAGTTTCCCTGAGTTTAAAAAAATATTCCCAATAGGCTTATAAGATTTTTGAGCATATTTTAATTTTGCTATCGCTTTAATTGGTATAATTTTTTTAATTAATAAACTATCTTTAATGACAACGCTCCCATTTTTTATATGGAAAATTTTATTTAATTTTATTTTTTTACCCTTTTTAGGATAAATAATTACTGATTGCGCATTAAGAAAAGAATAAAAAATAAATGTAACGATTATCGAAAATAATTTATTAAACATGCTATTAATCCAATCTAAAATAATAGTTTTTTTAATGCGAAAAGTAGTTTTTCAACATCTGATATATCATTATAATAATGAAGCGACACCCTGATAAATTTATGCTCCTGCCATTCGAATATGGGTACCTCTATTGAAAAATCATTCCAAAGATCTCTCATTAATGTTTCTGGTGAGTTATTAGGTAGTTGATGGCTAACCATTTGCCCTGTCCAATCCTCACCAATGAAAGTAGATTCTGTTTTTAGTAGATCTCTGAGCATTTTAGATGTGTCTAATATCATTTTTTTATTAACTAAATGATTTTTTCTCCATTTATTTTCTTTTACAAATTTTATTGCTACTGGAATAGATAAAAAAGCGCTCATATCTCTAGTACCTTGCCACTGAAAATCCATTAAAAATTTCGTTGGCCCAGGATCTTCACCTTTTTCTCCCCAACTTATTATTTGAGGAATAATATTTTTTTGTAATTCCTCCCTAACATATAAAAAGGAAGTCCCTTTAGGCGCGCAAAGCCATTTATGACAAGCCCCCGTATAATAATCACATTCTATCTCTCTTAAATTTAAATCTATATGCCCCGGTACATGTGCACCATCAACAATAGTAATGATGCCTTTTTTCTTTGCAAAACTACAAATCTCTTTAATCGGAAAGATTAAAGCAGTTTGACTTGTTATATGAGAAATAAAAATAACCTTAGTGTTAATACTAACACCTGATAAAAACTGTTTAATAAAATCTTCTTTTGACTCTAAAGGTATATTTATTTTTTGCTGAATAATTTTAAAATTATTTTTTTTTGATGAATGCGTCCATGCACGCACTAGAGCACCATACTCATGTTGAGTCATTAAAACCTCATCATTACTAGAAAGATGTAAATTATCTATAATATTATTAACAGCCATTGTAGGATTTGGAAATAATAAAATATCCTTTTCTGAACATTTTATAAATCCCCCTAGTGCCTCTCTCGATTTTTTTAAATTTTTCCATAAGATCTTATTCATGAATTGTACAGGTTGACTTTCCATTTTTTTTTGCCATTTTTGATATTTTTTAAAAACAGGAATTGGGCAAGCACCATAAGAGCCATGGTTTAAAAATGTAATATCTGGATTTAATAAAAAACTATTCTTCAATTATATATGACCTTTAAATATTTTCATTCAAATAATATCTAGTTTATTAAAATGACCAAATTTTCGGTATAAATAATATTGCTGTAATAAATAATATAATAGATAATGGCAAACCGACTCTGATATAATCACTAAACTTATAACCACCAGGACCATAGACCATTAAATTCGTCTGATATCCTATTGGTGTAATAAATGATGAACTTGCTGCAAATGCAACAGTAAAAACAAATGGCCTAGATTCCAATCCTAATTGACCAGAGACAGCAACCGCTATAGGGACCATAATGATTGCAGTAGCAACATTAGAAGAAATTTCAGTTAGTACCATTGTTATAAAATAAATAGTTGCTAAAAGAACATACGGCTGCCAATAATCAGAAAATAGGTGAATAAAATGCGAGATATTATTACCAATCCAATCTGCTGTTCCCGTTGTTTGTATTACGATGCCAATAGGCACTAAAGCAGCAATCAAAACAATGACCTGCCAATGAATCGCTTGGTAGCTTTCCTGAGCTGTAATAACCTTAAGACATAAAAGTATTACGACACTAATTAATGCTCCCTTCATAATTGGAATAAAACCAATTGCAGCAAAAAAGATTGAAATCAATACGACATAAATACTAACCCACCATAGCCTTTCTTTTTGTAATTTGGTATCTACCTTACCTAAAACAATAAAATCACCTCGGTCAGATAAACTATTTATTTTTTTTGAAGGGCCATAAACTAATAATGTATCAAAAGCATGAAGCTTCATATGTGCTATTTTTTTTCTAAAAATATCTCCCTCTCTACGAATTGCCAAAATAAATGCTCCAAAAATCTGTCTAAAATTTGTATTCATTAAACTTTGTCCAACAAGCTCTGATTCATTAGTTAGCAAACACTCAACTAGTTCATTATCCTCTTGCTCTAACTCTGCTTGTGTTAATTTTTCATCAGTCAATAGTGTTATACCTTCCACTTCTTTCATACGAATAAAATTTTCTAAAGTCCCTCTAACGAAGAGAATATCACCTTCTTTTAAAATTGTCCTTCTAATATTTTTTGCTATATGTTTTTCATTTCTAATTATATCTAATACAGTTACATCATAATTGTGATTTATTGATCGATCTAAACAACATTTACCAATTAAAGCAGATCCTTTTTTTACTCTCATTTCAGTTAAGTAACCTCCTAGGTGGTAGCTCTTCGTTAAACTAGATGTCGTAGTTCGAGAAGGAATTAATTTTGGAGCAATAATTAAAAGATAAACAGTCCCAATAAATAGAATTATCAATCCATAATTAAAGAATTCAAACATCCTCAAAGGCTCTACTCCTTCATAATTCATGTAAATAGAATTAACCAATAAATTAGTAGACGTACCAACTAAAGTAAGTGTTCCACCTAGTATTGCAGCATAGCTTAGCGGTATAAGCATTTTTGATGGACTTAAGTGATATCTATGTGCAAGCCTAATAGTAACAGGCATAAAAATTGCAACTATCGCAGTATTATTAATCAAAGAAGACGCTATACTAATAGTAAGATAGTATACAGCCATACCAATGCTCCTTGACGTTTTTAATAGCCTGTTTATCGTTATTACTAAATATTCAAGAAGACCTGTCTTTTGTATAGCACTACTTAAAATAAATAATAATCCAATAGTAATTACGGCAGGATTAGAAAAACCTGATACAGCTTCAGACGGTGTTAAATAGCCTAAACCAAAAAAACATGACAAAATAATTAGAGCAGTAACATCTATAGTAAAAAACTCAAACAAAAATAGAAGAAACCCTACTGCCAGCACACTAATAACAATAATTATTTCTATATTCATTTCTTATTTTCTGTTATTCTTAAAAAGAATCTTAACAGAATGGATGTTGCTCAATTATATTTTTTGACTTTGAAACTTCGTGTTTGGAAACAGTATTAATTTTTAAAATTGAATCTACAATAGTACCAATCACTGTCTTTGTTCTTATGTTGTTAAGAATCGCTATTACAAATATACCATATTCACTGTCAGGAATAACATCCTCCCATTCATCTAATAATGTTGTGTTATCCAAAAATTTGTCTACGTCATTATCAATCTCTAATGCATCAGCGACTTTATCCTGAAGAATAAAAATTTTATTCTCTATGATTTTTCTTTTTTTAGAATAACTCATCAACCACCCAATACTGAACTATGATCAACATCATCGATTTGACTTTGTTCAACGTATTCGTCAGCATATTTTTTATAAACGCCTGAATTAACAAAAATCTCAAATAAATCCTCATCAATATGATAATCGTTTTTCATAAAGCCCATTATTCTCATTGCCTGAGATATTTTTTTCCCTTCTTTATAAGGTCTGTCTGCAGCGGTTAATGCCTCATATATATCAGCGATTGCCATAATTTTGGCTTGAGGAGACATCTGATCAGCATTTAATCCCTTTGGATATCCTGTACCATCCATTTTTTCATGATGCCCGCCCGCAAATTCAGGAATATTTTTTAAATTATTTGGATAGGGTAACTGCTCAAGCATATCAATAGTTATAGAAATATGATCATTTATAATATCCCTCTCTTCGGGCAGTAATGTCCCTTTTGCTATGTTTAAATTTCTAACTTCATTATCAGTTAAAATATTTTGTATCTTGCCACCTAAAACTAATTTTGATTTAGATATTTCGATTATCTTTTGTTGTAATTCTGGTTTCATAAACTCACCTCCAATATTACAAGACTCAATAAATTTTATATTATCATCAATTTTTTTCATTGAATTCTTATAATCATCATCAAAATCAGGTATTGAACCATTTATTTGCCTCTTTAAAAAATCGATCTCAATATCACGCTTTACAATTTCCATCCTAGTTTTAATTAATTCTATTCTATCAAAAATTGTTTCTAATTTTGTACCTTTATCAACAACATGGGGGGGAGTTGCTACTTTACCACAATCATGCAACCACGAGGCTATATAAAGCTCGTACCTATCTTCTTCCGTCATACTAAAATCCTTATACTTACCAGTTGTTGTTTTTGCCACTTCATCAGCTAACATCATAGTAATTACCGGAACTCTTGAACAATGACCTCCTGTATACTCAGATTTCTTATCAATCGCTGTTGCTATAAGTTGGATAAACGCTTCAAATAATATTTTAAGCTCACCCACTAATTTTTTATTTGTTAATGCGACAGCTCCTTGAGAAGCTAAAGATTCGACTTGCTCTTGCATATCCGAGTCAAAAGAAATAACCTTATTGTTTTCATCTTGCGCATTAATTAACTGCATAACTCCAATAATTTCATTCTCATGATTTTTTAGAGGAACCGTTAAAAATGACTCCGAATGATAACCTGTTTTTTCATCATATGATTTGGTCCCACTAAAATCAAAACCATCTTCTTTATACGCATCTTCAATATTTACTGCTTTACCAGTTAAAGCTACATATGCAGACACATTACTCTGATTAGGTGTGGAATCATCTAACCAAAGCTTTACCGGATCAAATGGAATATTAATATTAGAGCTACCACCCATTATTGTATTCATTGAATCATTACGTAAAATTTCAAATTTTAAATTACCGTCCTCATTTTTACTATATAATGTTCTCCCATCAGCATTTGTGATATTTTTTGCTTCTTCTAATATCATTTCAAATAATTTATCGGTATCAGACTCTGTAGAAAGAGCCATACCAATCTCATTAAGCCTATGGATTCTATTTTCTAGACTTTTTATCTTTTGTTTATCACTCATATAATTGATTTTTTAGTGGTAAAATTTTAGAAAGCAAATGAATGTACATAATACAATAATATTCAGCAATGCTTGTTTCATCAAAATATTAGTTATTAATTATTAGTAATGAACAGTATTAAAAATAAAATTTTTAAACTATTAGATAAAGTAGAAATAGATAAAGTCGATTACAACGATCTAGAAAACTTATTGAAAATAATCCTTTCTGAAGATCTAGATCAAGAAAGTATTTACGCTTTTTTAGACCTACTGCATTTTTCAAATGTCTCAAAATTGATTGCAGATAATGACAGCAATTACTGGGCATTAAAAATTTCAGATATCATTAAAAAATATAATTTTCATACTGGCCAATTATTATTTCAAAGAGCAAAACGATATAAAGAGAAACCAGCCTTAATAACGATTGATGGCGAAAATAAAAAAATAATTACATATAATAAACTTTGGAGCGACCTGGTATTATGTGCAAAATCAATAAATTCAATATCAAAGGACAAGGCAATAAAGATTGGCATTCTATCCGCGAACCAATACAAGAGCGCTCTCATTGATCTTTGCTGTCTATCTTTTGGCTATCGCGTTATACCAATACCTCTTAATTCTACTAGCGAGCACCTTTCATATATTTTAAATGAGACAGAAATAAATGTATTATTTATTGGAGGTGAAAAGGCAGTCCAATTATGGAATGCAATTCATAAATATCATAATATAAAAATTGTAGATATAAATGATATAAGGCGTATTAAAGGCAACTCAATATCCTGGGAATACTTTCAAGATCTAGGAGAAAAAAATAATAATATTAATTATGAATTAAATATTCCAATTCAAGATATGAAATGGACCACAACTATTATGTACACCTCTGGCTCTACAAGCAATCCTAAAGGTGTAAAATTCAACCAAATTAATATTATTTCTAAGAGATTTGCGAGAGCGTTAGCATTGCCTAAAATCAATTCTAATGATTTATTTTTATGCTACCTGCCTCTCTTTCATACTTTCGGCAGATATTTTGAGCTTATGGGCTCAATATTTTGGGGAGCAACATACGCTTTTGCAGAATCTCCGTCTTTTAACTCATTATTAAAAGATTTTAAGCTTGTAAAACCAAGCATATTTATTAGTATTCCAAAAAGATGGGTCCAAATGTATGATTTAATGAATGATACCATTGATTTAGATCTTTCATCTAAAAAATCTATTAAAAATAAGTTGGGAAAAATTACTGGCGGGAATTTGCAGTGGGGGCTATCTGCTGCCGGATATTTAGATCCGGATGTATTTAAATTTTTTCATGATTATGATATTGAACTAATAAGTGGGTATGGAATGACAGAATCTACAGGTGGCATTACTATGACCCCTCCAAATGAATATATCATTAACTCAGTTGGAAAGGCTTTACCAGGAATTAAACTAAAACTTGCGGATGATGGTGAATTATGCATGAAAGGCCCTTACGTCTCTGATGGTTTCTATAAAATAAAAGATACAGATTCATTTAAAGATGGATGGTTTCATAGTGGTGACATTTTTGAAAAAAAAGATGGGCACTTTTTTATTATTGATAGAAAAAAAGATATCTATAAAAATAGTAGAGGGCAAACAATTGCTCCTCAAAAAATAGAAAATTTATTTCAAGATTTCGATTTGGTTAAATCAGTGTTTTTAGTTGGTGATGGCAAGGAATACAACACCGTTCTAATTTATCCGAATAAAGATAATCATGAATATGATATCGTAAATATGAATGATGTCCAAGTCCGTGAAATATTTAGTGCAATGTTAATATCTGTTAACGGTTTCCTTTCACCATTTGAACGTATTGTAAACTTTAGCATTATAAAAGAAGACTTTAGTATCAAAAAAAATGAGCTGACTCAGAAAGGAACATTTAAAAGAAAGAATGTTCTTTCGAACTATAGACAAGCAATTGATCAAATGTATAAAAAAGATTATGTTAGTTTATATAATGAAGAAAAAGAAATAAAATTTCCAAATTGGCTAATTAGAGAAATTGGAACAATAAAATCAAATGTAAAATGGGATGGGAACAAAATATTAATTATTGATAAAAATTTATCACTCCCTTTAAGATGGGGCAATAAGACAATCAATATTGGAAATTTCTCTTATAATGTAAAAGGGGAGATTTTTGACCTAGAGTCATTTATCAAATGTCCTAAACTCTGGCTAGGAAACCAAAAACTTGTTGAATTCTGTTCTAAAACCATTTTTAGAGTTAAAGATTCTACTCCCTATCCAGAGATAAACATTAATAACTATTCATTTAAAGAATCAAAAAATACCTCTCACTCAGAATTTAACTCTGATTTACATTTAGAAACTTTGCATTATGGAGCGACGCTCTATTTATCAAATAATATATCATTTAGCAAATATCTGCATAAAATTATTAACCAGAAAAATAATGAATGGACTGATGTAATAATTGATACATTTATGCAATATCAAAATCATCCTAACCCATTATTTCGTATAAAATTATTAGAGACCATCTCCCCTATTTTATCAGACAAGCTTTTTGTTGACCAATTAAGATCTCATTTTAAATTTTTAAAACAAAATTCAAATAGTGAAAAATTCAATTTTGATATTGAACATATCTCAAAAAAACAATATACTGCCCTAATTAGCCTATTAAAAACAATGCATGCTAGCATTGATACACTAGATAGAATCGATATGAATTTCATCCAGGATGTTCTATCTATCATATGTGAATATGGAAAGAGACATCCAACAAAATTTATCTCTGCTAGATCTGAATTAATTTGGTGGCAACTATCTAAATCTCCCACAAAGATTCTCTCCACTGCGCAAAAAGAATATTATAATTTAATTAATGGATTCAGAATTTGGCTAGGTCCAAACACTTCTCTTACTATCGATAGAGAAACAAAAAAAGAATATACTTGGAAGGAGGTAGTAGTATTTGATGATAATGTCAGAAATAAACATAAAAAGGTATTATTAAAATCAATATCTGATACTGCGCTAATTAAAGAGGCAATCTTTTTATTTTCGAATGATACAATTTTACAATTAGCAGATATACCCCAAAAAGGTGTCTGGATAAAACATATTGCAACCAAAAATGGTAAAAGTTCATTTAGGGTATTAGTTAAAACATTGAGCTTTGGAACATATAATATAGTAATAAATCTAAATCATGATCTTGATAGGGCATTTTTTGAAGATGAGATAAGATGGTTAATTCAAATGGGAGAATCTTCATCCAAACAAGGTCAACTGGTTGAAAAATTTGGTGGCTATTGGCCTGAACAATCAATATATACAGAAGAATATATAACCGATGAAACTGTTAGCGTCTATCTAGAAAGAAATAAAGAAGAAATAAGAGACCTTAACAAAAGAGATCGCTGGCAAATGAGATGGTTACACTATATTTGGAATGGTGCACAAGCCTATATAGACTTTTGGCATCGAACTGATTATAAATTGGCTATAGACCCACCCGTTCCAGATAATCTTATTATCCCTCGGCATGATTATACTATAGGTACTAGAATAATTTCAATATCTGACAGAAAAAAAATTAAGTCAGTTGGAAAATTTTATTTAGACCTATATATAAATTATATAATAAAAACAGAGAACACATTCTCAGGCTTAAAACATATGGCAGACTGGGAATTAATATTCACAGCATCTCTTGAAGCAATGAAAGTAAAAAAAGGTATCCCAATATTAAAAAATCTCCAAAATGATCTAGATAAAAAAGAATATAAAAACAAATTTAATGAACTAGGACTAACTAAAGATAGAATCAATAGCTTTATTAAAGATTTTGAAATATTTGGAGTCTTAACAAAGCCAGTTGTTTTTGCAGCTTTACGCTATGAGAGATGGCTTGATCTAAATCAAGAAGCAAAAAATGAAGCCAAAGCTTCTATACTAAAAGAGCTATATCATGATTATAACCTTAATTCTCTTCTAGATGAATACCCTGAAACTCGTGTTCGTTACTTTATGATGACCTCCTTAAAAAATTCAGGAGAAGAACTAAATAAATATTTTCAATCAATAATTAAAGATATGAGATTAAAAATACTTAGTCCTTGGGATTTAAAGGATAGAATTGAATATATTATAGAAAATGCAAACCTAGATGAAAATGAAAAATTTTTTCTTGCTAGAATGCTATACCCTCATATTGATGCCGCCGACTTTGCTGAACTAGTGAAAATGAAAAAAGGAGAAAACCATAATCTAGACTTGGTAATTAAAACTGAAGACTCAAGTGGAAGAATTTATTCTATCCGCCCACCATTTCATCCAAAAGAAATAGCCAAATTTCAAACAATAATTTCTAAAGAAAATTTATCCGCAACATTTGAAGTTAATCACAAATTTCTTTTTATTATGAATGAAAGAAATAGTGTTATTGGAGGATTATATTATAAAATAAAAAATAATTTGAGAGTTCATTTAGAATGGGTCGTAATTCAAAAAAAATATCAGCAACTTGACCTAAGCAAAAGGCTAATGGAGGACTTTTTTAATAGAATGCGTCAAAATGGAATTGATATTGTTACCGTAGGATTTTATCATGAGAACTTCTTTTATAAGCAAGGATTTAATATTGATCAAAGCTATGGTGGGCTAGTAAAAATACTATGATATAAATATAATTACGTATAAAGCATTATATAAATAATGATACCTGTGATAGATACATATAGCCAGATTGGAAATGTTATCCGAGCTATTTTCCTATGTTGAGGTAGTTGAATAACCCACCCCCTATATAAAGTTATCATAGCCAACGGTAAGATTATCATAGCAAGAATAATATGAGTGATTAAAATAGGGTAATAGATAGTAGCTAAATCGCCGGTATAGATTTTAGGTCCACTTTTAAACCAATGATAGATAACATAACTCACTAAAAATAAAGCCGATGTGAAAAATGCAGTTAGCATTACACTTCTATGCATCTCACGCTTTTTTTGTTTAATTAAGATAAAACCAATTATAAGTAATATGGTAGTAATTAAGTTTAGGAATGCATTTACGTGTGGTAGAAATGACACATCGATTGCACCATCAATACCTTCAGGTCTAGGGCCTAGAATTAAAAATGCTACAGCTAGAGTTAATACTCCAGATAATATATAAATAATTCTTAACCAAAAATTTTCTTTTAACATATCTAATAATTCAAATCAATAATGATAATGACTAAAAGAACAGGAAGATAAAAAACAGAAGCCTTTAATAGTAGCTTTGCATTTTTTATTGAAGAATCTCTAAGAAGAGGGATACTAGAAAGTAAATATATTATTCCTAGAATAAAAGCTCCCCAAAAATAAAAGTTCCCTAAAACACCAGTTACAACAAAGAAAAGAGAAACTGGAATTAGCAAAAATGCATGCCAAATAATTTGCCTATTTGTTCTATGACTTTCATTCTCCATAGCCGGCAGCATTTTAAACCCAGCTTTTTTATAATCTTCTTTACACATCAAAGCAATTGCATAAAAATGTGGATGTTGCCAAAAAAATAAAATCGCAAATAATATCCATGCATTTGGATTAAGCGCATTAGCAGATGCTGCCCAACCGCCAAGAGTTGGCATAGCTCCAGGAATCGCACCGATAGTAGTATTTAACCAGGTGATTTTTTTTAATGGCGTATATACAAATAAATAAAATGCTATGGTTATAAAACCTAATATTGCTGTTAAACTATTTACAAACAACCAAAGCACACAAAAGCCAATTGAAGACTGGATAACACCGAAGTATAACGCAATGTCACTTGAAATAATTCCAGCAGGTATAGGTCTTGACTTTGTTCTATCCATTAACTTATCTAAATCTTTTTCAATATAATGATTAATGGAGCCTGCGCCTCCTGATAATAATGCAGTGCCAAGCATAGTATAAAAAAAGTTCATATAATCCATAGCTTCATTATTGCCTAAATAATACCCTAATGCTGTTGAAATTAAAATTAAGGTAGTTATTCTTGGCTTTGTCAGCTCAATAAATGCTGCGAGCTTATTTTTTGCTGGTGACGGTTTTCTTTTCAAACTGAGTCCCGTAGTTTTTTTAAAAATAAATTAATGTGGTTTCGTAGTATAGATATACTCGCTTGATCTGTCCCATCATAATATTGCCTTATATTTGCATCTTCATCAATTAAAACAAATTTAACAGAATGACCGGCTGGTAAATTATCTGACATAAATAAAAAACCATCGGTACTTAGTTCTTTGACTTTTTCTATTTCTGAATGTAGAAACTTCCATCGATCATCATTAACACCATTTGCTTCAGCATATAAATTTAAAATTTCAAGACTATCATACTCTGGGTCTACGGTGATTGAAATAAACTGTAAATCTGAATGTAATTTATACTGATTATATAACGTTCTCATATTATTTGACATGATCGGACACGGGCCTGGACAACTAGTGAAAATAAAATCTAAAACTGATATTTTATTTAATAAACTATCTCTATTGAAAGGTTTGTTTTGATGACTTACCATATTGAATTCTGGTACTTCTTTAATCACACTCGGTAAAACCTGTACAGATTCATTCGCTTTTGAAATGACCCAAGTCGCGCCTATACCTAGAAAAACCATCAGCGCGATGATACTAATAATATGTCCTCTATAAATCATTCTCTAATTGATATTTTCCATAATGTATATTGAGCAACTGAAAAACCTATTAATATAGATGAAAACCACATATGAAAAAGCTGAACAAGAGGCTTTACATCAAAAAAGACCAATGTCTCTCCAAGAAAAATCTGAACTCCAATTAAAACTAGCATAAAGTTTACAGAATATCTCATATACTCAGATGAATTATAATGATTATTATATATTATTTTTCTTAAATAAAAAACCAAGCCCAAAAGAGATACGCCTAGAATAGTATGAATATATTTGAAAGGCCCTAACATTTTTAATAGAATAATACCATCAATCAGAGGGTTATCTTTTCTACTTATGTCTAGCCCACCTCTAATTTCTGTGCCAATGATAATCTCCACAACTATACAAATGAAGATTCCTAAGATTACATTTTTAATATTATCCGAATAAGTAAAACCATTTTCAAAATTACTATCTATTACTTTATAGGCTTGCATTGAACTATAGATTATCAAGCCAATAATTATCAGTGCGAGCAACAAGTGAAGCGTAATAGTAATTGGGTTTAAAACTGTATGCACAAGAATACTACCCAGCCACCCTTCAATAATTGTCAAAATCAATGCCAAGAAAATAGGATAAACTACAATTTTATGATTTCTAAAATATAAAAATGCGAACAGGCATGATAATAAGATTACAAATCCCACAACTGCCCCAAATAATCTATTTATATACTCTACCCAAGCTAATACAATATTAAATTTTTCCAGGTAGATCTCTGGAACCTGTTCGATACTAGTTGGAGGAATCCAACGGTCAAAACATTTCGGCCAATCTGGGCAGCCCATTCCGGCGCCAGATACCCTAACTAAACCTCCAACAAAAATCAGAAGATAAGTAAAGACAATAGATAATACTGAAAAGTGGAAATATTTTCTCATTTTAGCAGCCATAAATTATGGATCATTAGCCAAAAAAATCTCAATACTTTTCTTATCGTCATATAGTAATGCTTTTTTGTAATATTATGGGTCTAAATAGCTATTTTTTTATAAAAGAATTTTAAATAAACGAATGTCAAAACCCTTAAACCAAATCGAATTAGGAACTACTTGTGTCATAAAAGAATCTGGTCAGCAAGGTACATTGCAAAGAATTTTTCATTATCCTACAAAATATTTGGTAAAAACAGAAGATGGCGAATTTCAACACTACAACACTCACGAGATTCTATTTGATGGATATGAAAGGTCAAAAACAAGCCTAAGTATTCCCGAGGTTCCCTTTGATGGAGTAGGCTCTAGTTTTGCCGTTTGGGTACCGTTCCAAGCTGAAACTCAAATCGAACATCATTTTCTGAGTAGCAAAGAAATTGTATGGGAAATGATTACATCTTTGGAAATGTATAACACATGGTTTACTGGAATACAAAGGGCCATTGCCGATGTTGAATCCGATAGATATGTTCATAAATTTTCATTCGACAAATTAGACTTAAAACCCGGGTCTTTTTTTAAAACTAGACCAGCAACAATCGCTCCTTGGTTTAAATGTAGAATAATTACGGTTGAAAAAGAAAAAGAATTCGGTTTTGATTTTCAGATGACTCCTTTCTACTCCGAATATATTTCTTTTGTTTTAGAAGAGTCAAAAAATGGTGTTTTCGTTACCTGTAATAGATTTAGTAAGGGTCTATTTTCATTTTTAGCTTTGCTTGGATGGAACAAAAAAAAATCTAGAATACTTCAGCGACTTTCTGAAATTACTCCTACAATCGAAATAAATGACGATAATGAGAGTGGTGATTCTGAATCTGATTCACCTGAACTACGTTTATACAACGTAGCTCTAATAGTTAATAAAGCCCTAGATGGAGACATGGGACCTATTAACAATACTTCGGATGTGATAACCCGAGGAAAAGCAAAAGCGATGCTCATAAAAATTAAAAGAGGCACAGCTACTAGACCAGCTATTCCTGATAAAGTAGATTCTTCTGCCACAACTTCTGCAACATCAGGGTCCGTAAAAACCAGCCAAGAAAAAATATCAAAAGATGATATGATTGCATTAGCTGTTAATAAAGCGCTAGATGGAGATAAAAGTGCTATAGATGGATTAGAAGACAAGGTAGTTAGAGCAAAGTCAAAAGCGCTACTCATGAAAATTCAAAAGGGAGTTGCTGAAAGACCTCCTATGCCTGATATTGCCGCGACCGCATCTTCACCTGACACCAGCAACGAACTTGCACCTGAACAAATTATTTCCATTGCAGTTAATAAAGCATTAGAAGGAGAAATGGAACCTATTGATTCCATAGAAAACAAAGCAACTAGAGCAAAAGCAAAAGCATTATTATTAAAAATAAAACGAGGAAGTGCAGAGGCACCGCCTATGCCGGATACTTCTAAAAAATCTTCCGTACAAAATGCCACTACAGGCTCAGAAGATGAAAGTCAATTAATGGAGAGGCTTATCGCGATTGGTATAAATGGAGAAATGGAAGAGATTAACTCGTTAGAGAACAAGGTCTTGAGAGGAAAAATCAAAGCCGCAATAGTTAAAGCAAAACGTAAAAAATAATTTTTATATAGATGGAAAATGAAAAACAAAATCCTATATCAGCATCACAGCTGCTTTCTATGGTTATCTGTACTATTCTCCTTATCATTTACGTTACTCTAGTAACTTGGGTGCTGTAGACGTTGAGCTTTGAATGGTTCACCATGAGCTGGCTGCAAGAGCACCTAGAGTGGGCAATCGGTCTTTTGTTGATCGGAATTGTTATACTGTTTTTCTTCCCTATACTTTTAGGATGGCAACTAAAAAAAGATGATAATAAAGAAGTGAGATGAATGACGCCCTACCAATTATTTCTATCTTAACTTTAATCTTTTCAATGCTATTAATATCTGAAATTTTAAGGCTCCGAAAAGAACAAAGAAGACAAAATAAAAAAATGGAATATCTTCAAAAAGACGTTAATAAGCTAAAAGATATAAATAATCCTTAACAACCTTTTGATTTAACTTCGGATATTTAAATAATTTTATAATCGTTATGAATGATAAAAACCTCACCAAGAATGAAATAAAAAGTGAAAACAGTAGGATATATGTTTTATTCTATTCCTTTTTCCTGATCCCTTTTATGATCGCAGTTTTTGGTGCAGTTTTTTTCCTACTCTTTAAATTTGTTACTTATGAAACAAACAACGCCGAAGACCTATTAAATCAAGTAAAAGTAGGCTCTGCATCTAAACGATGGCAATCAGCATTTGAACTAGCAAAAGTATTGAATAATCCTGATGCAGAACCTTTATCAGATTCTTTTAAAGACCAACTTACTTCTGCATATGAAAGATCAATCCATGACGACCCGCTTGTTCGATCTTATTTAGCAATGGCAATGGGGGCGACTAAAGATTCAATTTTTGGAGATATTCTCATTGAAGGTTTAAAAGATGAAAACCTCGAAACTAGAATTGCAGCTATCCAGTCTCTAGGTATGATCAAATTTAAAAAAGCCGTAAACCCTATTAACTCATTGATAAAAGATACTGACACTCACTCAGAGCGTCTTACAGCTACCATTGCTCTAGGTATGATTGGAGATAAATCTGCAATACCATTCTTAACAAAATTATTAAATGATGATGAAGCGAACATAAGGTGGGATGCTGCAATTGCACTAGCCAAAATGGGCGATAACTCTGGCGCACCTATTATTGAAGGATTATTAGATAGGCAATATCTAAAACAATTTAAACAGATAGATCCAATTGAAGAAAAAAGAGTTCTAATGATTGCTATAAAAACAACATCTATTTTATTTGATAAACGGTTTAAAGATGAACTAAGTTCATTGTCTAAAAACGACCAAGATTTAAGTGTTCGAAACGCTGCAATCAAAGCTTTAGAAAAAAACTATAATAATGGAACCAATTAGTTATGAGTGATAAAAGTAATGCCAATATTCCCAGGGCAGCCGTTGGCGCTGTTAGCAAAGGAAGAAAAACCACCATCGAAAGGCGTAGTTTTTTTAGTTGGCTTGCATTAGGTTGGTTAGGATTTGCAGCTGCTACCGGCGGGTTTTTTACTGTCATTATACGGTTTCTTTTTCCAAATGTTCTTTTTGAGCCACCTCAGTCCTTTAAAATAGGATTTCCAGAAGAATTTTCGCCAAACAGCGTTGATATAAGATTTAAAAAAGAATTCAATGCATGGATCGTTAGAGATGATGAATCTATTTTTGCTCTTTCTACCGTATGCACTCATCTTGGATGTACACCGAATTGGCTTGCTACTGATAATAAATTTAAGTGTCCTTGCCATGGTAGTGGTTTTAGAATGACTGGTATTCACTTTGAAGGCCCTGCACCTAGGCCACTAGAACGATTTAAAATAGGTATCGCTGATGATGGACAAATTCTAGTTGACAAAACAAAAAGCTATAAATGGGAGAAAGGCGAATGGGAGAGCAAAGATTCTTTCTTAAAAGTATAAAATAATGGATAAAAAAGACGATAAATCAATACTCGAAAAAATGGGAGAATCGCAGGTCTGGAAGTCTATCATCCGATCGGGTGTTCCCAGAACTAGGAGACAAAGAATGCATGCAATTTTGGGGAGTGTGTTTTTGCATCTCCATCCAGCAAGGCTGCCAAAGCATGCTGTGAAAGTTGGTTATACCTGGTGTATGGGTGGTCTTTCTTTTTTCTTATTTGTAAATCTAACTATTACTGGTATCCTTCTAATGTTCTACTATAGACCAACTGTTGAGTATGCATTTACCGATATTATTGATCTTGCAGAGCAAGTTCCTTTAGGGATTATGAGAGAGCTACACAGATGGGCCGCTCATTCAATGGTTCTAATTGTTTGGCTTCATATGGTAAGAGTATTTATGACTGGGTCATACAAGCCACCAAGAGAATTCAATTGGGGTGTTGGTGTAATTCTTATGACACTGACTATGTTATTATCTTTTACCGGCTATCTGCTCCCTTGGGATCAGCTAGCGATTTGGGCTGTGACTGTTGGATCTAATATGGCTAGAGCGACTCCGTTTCTTGGTCATGAAGGTCCTGGAGCTGCTCTTTTAGCAATTGGGGATATAAATCTTGTACATGTAGGATCAGATGTAAGATTTGGCCTACTAGGTGGGAGATTTGTTGGTGAAGCTACGTTGCTTCGATTTTATGTGCTGCACTGCATTGCGATACCATTTATTGCAATGATTTTTATGGCAGTTCACTTTTGGAGAATCAGAAAAGATGGAGGAATATCTGGGCCATTATAGTATGCCCATTAAAAAAGTACTATGAATTTAGATTCTATAAAATCTGCAATAGACTGGCTCTCTGCTCCGACAATTAGCTTTACAATTCTTACAGTCATATTCCCATTTTTATTCCCACCATCAGACTGGTTTGAGAAAGTACATAGAAAATTTGGTCTCTGGAGGACTTGGACAAAGCCAGGTGGAATGATTGGTATGGTCCTGATAACTGCATTTTTTGTTATAGGGTACTTTGACCCATACTTTAATAAAACATTAACGAAGGCTGATAATTTCCCGATTGTTTTAATGATCTACTCCATGTGGTTTTTAATTTGGCTAGGTATGTATAAAGCCTACAGAAATGATGCCAGAATTGAACAGGGACTAAAACCAGAAGAATATAATGATCCTGATGATAAAGTATTAGTATGGCCAGATCTTGTTTACATCGAATTTATTGCATTAATATTATTCCAAGTTTTTCTTATCGTATGGTCTATCCTTGTTGCTGCTCCAATCGAAGAACCCGCAAACCCTGCTGCTACCCCAAACCCTTCAAAAGCCCCTTGGTATTTCTTAGGCCTGCAAGAGATGTTGGTATACTATGACCCTTGGATAGCAGGTGTGCTATTACCAACTTTCATTATAGTTGGTATGATGGCAATACCCTATATGGATATTAACAAGAAAGGTGATGGCTACTATTCATTCAAAGAAAGAAGGGTTGGCATGTTCATTTTTATGTATGGATGGGTGGTATTATGGCTTTTTCTAATTGTAATCGGAACTTTTTTTAGAGGACCTAATTGGAATTTCTTTGGCCCTTTTGAATATTGGGATTTACACAAAGTAGAGGCACTTACAAATGTGAACCTCTCAGAAATTTTATGGGTGAAGTTTCTTAATCAAGGACTACCAACAAATATATTTGTCAGAGAGAGTGTTGGCTTTCTTGTTACAGGACTATATTTATTTGTGTTACCTGTTATTTTAGCAAAAACAGTCCTGAAAGATATGTATAAAGCATATGGCCCAACCCGATTTGTAAGTATAATGACATTGGGATTAGTCATGCTTGCTCTGCCGATAAAAATGTATCTACGCTGGGTATTTAATCTCAAATATATTGTTTCTATTCCAGAATGGTTCTTCAACATATAGTTACCTAAATGTTTAAAAACGACGAAAGATATTGGGATATTAATTTATTGAATAAATGGTTTGCCATTTCTTCAATAGTTTTCTTAGCAACAATGGTTTGGACATTCATCGATGACAATGATGATGAATTCAAAGACTATCAAAGAGAATTCAGAAAACTCCAAATATCTATCACTGAAGAAAAATTAAATGTAGAGATCGAAGATGTTGAAGGTAAAACAGATAAGTATGATGAACTACTTTCTAAAGCTCAAATAGAATATGATAATCAATCAAGTCTAATTAACTCTATTAATGATGAACTTGGTATTTTAAGAGCCGGCTTTTACAAAGTAAACCTCAAATTTGCAGAAGAAAAAGCAAAGTTGGATGTTTTCAAATTCAAACTTGAAAATGCAAATACCAAAAGCGTAGAAAAAGCATCTGATATTAAAAAAGTTTATGAAGAAAAAACCTCTGATTTCAATATCATCAAATTAGAGAAAGAAGATTTTGAAATAAAAATTTCCAAAAAAGAAAAACGATTAAAAGGTTTAAAAACCTCAATGAAAAATATTCAAGATGAGAAAGATGTGATTCTTAAAAAGGTAAATCTCTCTAAAAATAAATTAGAAATTATAGATCGCTCAAAGATGAGTTTCATGAATAAACTTGGTGATATTGTTAGAGATCTGCCAATTCTTGATTTCATGAGTCCATATTATAAAGTACACCAGACCGTAGTAAAGGATATTCACTATGATGTCAATTTCGCAGCTATGCCTGCTGTCGATCGATGTACTAGTTGTCACCTAGGAATAGCAAATCTAGATTTTGTTGATGCTGAGCAACCTTTTACTACTCACCCAGACCTTGACCTTTATCTAACAAGTAAATCTCCTCATCCTGAAGAGTCATTCGGCTGCACCTCATGCCACTCCGGAAGAAGCAGGGGGACATCTTTTATCTCATCAGCACATACTCCTAATAATCCTGAACAAATGAAAGACTGGAAAGAGAAATATCATTGGAAACCGGTTAAGCATTGGCTGCAACCAATGCTCCCAACCAGATATACTCAAGCAAGTTGCTTTAAATGTCATCAAAATACCAGTGACCTAGCTGGCGCAGAAAAAATAAATTTAGGGCTTACACTTATAGATAGGTCTGGCTGTAATGGATGTCATGTATCTGGAAATTGGAAATCATCCGGCAAGTCTGGACCAGATCTTAGAAAACTTAATGAAAAATCACATCCAGATTGGGTATCAAAATGGATAAAAAATCCTCGTAGTTTTAGATACAACACTAGAATGCCACATATTTTTGAACAGGCAAACCAAGAGAAACCCAATATTGCAAAAAGAAATATTACTGAAATCGCCTCTATTACTCATTATCTTTTCGAAAACAAAACGGTAAAGAGACCTAATAATCCGTCAAAATATCTTGGCGACCCATCAAATGGCGAGACATTATTCTCTGCTGTAGGATGCATGGGCTGCCATGTGAAAGAGCAAGAACCTTCTCAAGCCCCATCTCCAACTACATTTAAAGAACTAACAAAGCTTCAAGGGCCTAATCTAATTGGTATGGGTTCAAAAGTTTCTCCTGAATGGTTATTTAACTGGCTTAAAAAGCCACATGAATATATGGAATCAACTAGGATGCCTGATTTGCGTTTAAGTGACAGTGATGCTAGAGATATTACCGCTTATCTTTATGATAACAAGAATTATGATTTTGACCAGTTAGATCCTCCTGTCGCAGATGATGAGGTGTTAGATGAACTGACGCTTGATTGGTTAATGAAGATGAATCCAGAAAAATATGCTAGAGAAAAAGCTTCAAAAATGTCAAAAAATGATAAATTGTCATTCATTGGTGAAAAGAGCATACGACATTATGGCTGCTATGGGTGCCATAATATTGATGGATTTATGGATGCAAAACCAATCGGTGTTGAAATAACTCAGGAAGGTTCAAAGCCTGTAGATAAGTTTGATTTCGGACTATATCATGACATCCCTCATACAATACATGATTGGATTGAAAACAAACTTCGAACACCTCGGATTTATGACCGTGGAAAAGAGAGCGAACCACTAGATCTTTTGAGAATGCCTAATTTTCATTTTACAGAGCAAGAGATAGAGGCAGTTACTATGGCAGTCCTTTCTTTCAATACAGATAAAGTAGGCGAACCGTTATTAGCTCATAATAATGTTCCTGAGGAAAATAAAGAGGGACATAGGCTTGTTAAAAAATATAATTGCCAAGGCTGTCATCTTATTGAAAATAGAGGTGGACAATTAGTTGAGAGCATAGGTGCTCCAGAATATGGTCCTCCAAATTTGAACTCTCAAGGTAGAAAAACAAATCCAAATTGGCTAATCAAATTTTTTAATAATCCAATGACAGTTAGACCAAACCTACAAGTCAGAATGCCAAGTTTTCATCAAATAAACGATAAAGAGTGGGATACGATTATCAAATATTTTCAAAGTATTGATAATGAAAATACTGGCTATAGAGCACCGCATCAATTTGTTAAAGGCAGTACTAAATATAATGCCGGAGATAAAATTCACGAACTAGGTGCATGCAATAATTGCCACTTTTATGGAGAAACATTTCCAATTCAGACTGCTTCTACATGGGCTCCAAATCTTGCATTGACAAAAGAAAGACTAAACCCTGAATGGGTTATTGATTGGATGAGAGCTCCTGGAGAAATAATGCCTGGTACGAAAATGCCTGCTCCTTATCTTCCTACGCCTGATGTTTTAGAAACAGATGATGCGATAGATATCTGGGGTAGAGATCTAGTGAAATTAAAAGGTAATCAAGATGCAATGCTTGAGGGTCTTAGAGATTATATGTGGGATATCCAGGGTAAAACAGATATATCTGATGAAATAAAAGCTTATTTTGATGAAAATGGATATGATTTTACTAGCGGTGAAGATGATGAAGACGATGAGGACGAATGGGATGATGAAGACTGGTAAAACTTATTTCATTATTTTCATGTAGTCTTTGATGTCCCTAGTTACATTTTTAGCAAGCCACTCATCGCCCTCCCAAATCTTTAACAACTCCATATTCGGACCAATCAATGCTGACCTTAGATTATGGCCAATATTATTTTCTTCAATTCCCCAAAATTGACAACCGATTTCACTAGATAAGGTGTAAAGATCTGAAACTTTGTTTTGGCTTGACCATACTTTCCAGTTTTCATACTTATTTATTGATTTGCCATAAAATTCTTTTAGTATTTCTGGAGAGTCATAGATATAATCAAAACTAACCATAATTAATTCTATATCTTTATTTCTTCGAAAATTGTTTGCTAAAACACCATTCTTTATAACTACAGCAGGACACATATTTGGTATTGGGCAGCGAGTAAAAATAAACGAAATAAATTTAAATTTTTTATTAAGACTACTTAGATAAATATCCCCATCATTGATATCAACTAAATTAACATCGCTTATAAAATCACCAATATTCTTTTGACTAAATTCTTCATCTTCCCAGAAATCATCCTCACTATATTCTAAAGATACTGAGCCTAATTTTATAAAATTTGTACCATAACTATTTTTTTTTGTTAAAACCAATCTAAACTTCACACTATCACCAATATCTATGCCTATGATATCTTTTTTATTTTGAAAGTTGAAAGGCATAACCATGGGCATCATAAAACCTGGTATGGAATCATGATCTACAATAATAGTCTTCTGGTCTTTATTTATTTTCTTAATAATACCAAAGACATCATATTCTTTATGTTTTTTTGAACAACTAAATAGTAAATAAAATGATATAATAAATAATATTTTTTTCATTTAAAAAAAAAGGCGAACATGTTGCTCGCCTTTTTGAATATAATTTTAGATTAAATTATTTTTTCTTTGGTCTTTTGAAAGTGAAATTTTTTGTCACTTCCCCATCACCAACTGTAATTGTTTCAACGATTACTTTTTTCTTGAACTTCTCTTGCCAGCAAACAACCTCATATGTACCTGCTGGTACTCCTTTTATTTCATATTTACCATCTGAATCCGTTACTGCGAAATAAGGATGATTTGAAACCAATACCCATGTTTTCATCCATGGATGAACATCGCACTTAATATAAAATGGCTCTTCAGAGCTATCAAACTTTGCTTTTTTCGTTTTTACTACCTTAGGCATAGCAAAATTGAACTCTTTATTTTTCTTTGGCATTGAATGAATATTGTGAAGAGTCGCATCACTATTTTTAATCAATAGTTCTTGCCCTGCCTGTATTCCAAAAACATGAGGTGTGTAAATACAACCTTTTTGATCTAGCTCTACTGAAGTAGAGGGCACTCCTCCATTATATTTAACATCCTTCAAATAGACAATACATTCAGCAAGCTCACCACTAGCGTTAACTTTAAAGCTTTCTGAAAAAACCTTCCCAGAATGTGCCGCTCCACAGACCGGGTCAGCATCCATTCTTAGAGGCTTTTTCTTTGGAGGCTTACCATCATACTTCACAGTCCCTTTTATATCACCAGCATTAGATATAGAAAAGAAACAAAAAAGTATAAGATATGATAGAATAGTTTTAAATAAATTCATGAGATCATTTCCTTTATATAGTATGATTATAGTTTGAATTTATAGCATTAAGGTTAATGACATCAATAACATTGAGTAATATAAATAAATTGTTTTTAACATAATCTGGATCACCAAATATGTACATTTTTATGATATCTTGTTATATCCTAATGATCTTTAATCTTCTTAATTTGATCTTATGCGGGGCAATGGGCTACTCTACCTTTTTGTTATTTGGTGCTAATCACGCACAGTTCTCACTTTTTGCTATTCTTATTTTTGTCCTTACTGAGACATTGGTTATGTACTTTTTTATCGCAACAGGAAAAAGTATGAAAACAATATTAAGTGAGCAGGGACATTTAAATGCAGAAAAGTTGTGGGATAAAGTCAAACATATTAAAAATATTGTATTTCCTCATATCATGTTTACAATTTTTATCATTGGTGGCTTATATATTTTTTATTTTGGTTATATAAAATCAAATACATCAAATACTCCTTTAGCTTATTCTTGGTTACAAGGTCCTTTATATTTATTAGGATTATTTCATCACATTTGGTCTTTAAAAATAAAAAATGACTCCTTTAAAATTCAGATTGAAATTATTAGTGAAATGTCTACTAATTTAAAATCGTAATGTATTACATGGCAAAATCACTGCAGTTCCTTGGCATATTTTCTATTCCGATAGGTGTAATAATTAAATATCCAAAACTAATGGATCCAAAATTATTTCTGGCATCAATGATCATATTTGCATCTGGCATGGCTATCGAAAAATATCTACTAAAATAAAAAATTATTTTTTTAATTTTTTTGATAAAAGTCATTAATTTTGACGTCTAAAAGAACCAATTAAAAATGGCTACATATAATCATTTAAAAGGTATACCCGAGTTACCAGACTCGCCTAATATAAAAAAGAAAAGACCAAAGTCTGTTGCCGTCGTAGACGAAGATAACTGTACAGGATGTCAGGCGTGTGTTCCTTTTTGTCCAGTAGACTGCATCGAGTCCGTACCAAAAGAAAAATACAACATCCCAATTCCACCAGTACAAATCAGATTTGATGAGTGCATAGGCTGCGTCGTATGTGCAAGAGTTTGCACAAAAATGACCTGGGACGCAATTAGGATGATAGATACAGATACTTTTGAAGAATTATACGGAACGAAAATAAATTAATAACATGTTTATCTGGAGTTTAGTTTGAGTTCAAACTCACATAGTAATGACCATCATGACGAAAATTTTATACAGAAGTATATCTTTTCTGTCGACCATAAAGTTATAGGCATACAGTATGGTATAACATCACTGCTCTTCTTATTATTTGGCTTCTCATTGATGGCCATTATGAGATGGCAACTAGCCTATCCTGACACTGAAATCCCAATTGTTGGATTCTTATTTGGAGAGAGTGGAACTCTAGCATCAGAGCAGTATAACTCTCTTGGCGCAATGCATGGTACAATTATGATATTTTTAGGTATTGTTCCACTTGCTGTAGGTGCCTTTGGCAACTATCTAGTCCCTTTACAAATCGGCGCTGTCGACATGGCTTTTCCAAAACTTAACGCTGCTAGTTATTGGTCTTATTTTGTTGGTGGGGTAATTATGATATCAAGTTTTTTCATGCCTGAGGGAGCTGCTCGATCTGGATGGACATCTTATCCTCCGCTTTCAATATTTGAGAATGGTCAAACAATCTGGCTTATATCCATGATATTTCTGATAACCTCTTCATTGCTTGGGTCTATGAATATTATTGTTACAATCGTGCAGCTGAGGGTTCCTGGTTTAACCTGGATGAGATTGCCACTTTTTGTTTGGGCCCAATTCGTTACGTCATTTTTATTGGTATTAGCTTTCCCTCCTCTAGAAGCTGCTGCTGTTTTACAGCTTATGGATAGAGTAGCAGGTACAAGCTTTTTCCTACCTAGTGGACTTGTAATGTCAGGTGAGATTGTTGATGTGGCTGGATCAGGATCGCCATTATTATGGCAACATCTATTTTGGTTTTTAGCTCATCCAGAGGTTTATGTTTTAATTTTACCTGCACTTGGAATCGTAGGTGAAATACTAGCAAATAATACAAGAAAACCAATATGGGGATTTAAATCAATTATATATTCCATGGTTTTCCTTGGTTTCTGTTCTTTCATTGTTTGGGCTCACCATATGTTCCTAACTGGAATGGGACAAGCTATGAGTGCATTTTTTCAGACAACAACAATGATAATCTCTATCCCTTCTGTTATAATACTAACCTCTTATTTCTTATCTTTATGGGGTGGCTCAATACGGTTTAATACGCCAATGTTATTTGCTCTCGCCTTTTTACCAATGTTTGGTATAGGCGGGCTTACCGGATTGCCATTAGGATTAGCAGCATCAGATATTTATCTTCATGATACCTACTATGTTATTGGTCATTTTCATTACGTTGTTGCACCTGGTACTATTTTTGCGCTTTTTGCAGGTATCTATTACTGGTTCCCAAAAATCACTGGAAAAAAAATGAATGAGATGCTTGGTAAATTACACTTCTGGCCATCTCTTATATTTATGAATGGTATTTTTATGCCAATGTTTATCCAAGGCCTAGCAGGTGTTTCTAGGAGACTCGCAGATGGTGGAGTCTCCTACGCTCATGCAAGTGGCGTTCTCCATTTAAATGAGTTTATGACAACCTCCGCTTTTCTTTTAGGTATAGCCCAAATCCCATTTATTATTAACATTATAATGTCTTTATTTTCTGGTGAAAAAGCCGGAAGAAATCCTTGGAATGCTACAACGGTAGAATGGGCAGCTCCGTCTCCACCGTTACCTCATGTAAACTTTGACTCAGATATTGTTGTTCATCATTCTTCATATGAATACAGTAACCCTGATGCCAAAAAAGATTTTATACTTCAAACAGAGAAATAAAAAACATGGAAGTACCTTATATAGTAAAAGAAAGAGAAGACACGGGATTAATTAATTCTAAGTTAGGAATTTGGATATTCTTAGCCTCCGAGATAATGTTATTTGGTGGTCTTTTCTCAGCATATATTTTTCTTAGACTTGCTGCACCTCCAGGAGATTTTGATTATTGGGCATCAAAATTAAGTGTGCCGATGGCTACCGTAAATACAATGATTCTTATTTCATCAAGTGTTTCAATGGTAATGGCTTGGGCATCCTTAAAATTGAATGATTTTTCTAAATATAAAATGTATATGGGTATAACTTTATTATGCTCAGCAATTTTTTTAGTAATTAAATATTTTGAGTACACTGGGAAATTTCATCATGGAATATATCCATCCAGTAGCACTTTTATGGCTATCTATTTTACTCTAACTGGATTACACGGTCTACATATACTTGGAGGAATAGCTGTAATGCTTTATTTTTATTTGCCTATAAGTCATGGTCTATGGCGTGAACAACCTGAACATTTTTCTAATAGAGTAGAGGCTTTAGGGCTCTATTGGCATTTTGTTGATCTAGTCTGGATATTCTTATTTCCAGTACTATATCTTTTATAGAGAAAAAATCATGAGTACTGAACATAGCAAAGAATCGATTCAAGAACATATAAGAGTATATATTATGGTTTTTGGTGCGCTCGCAGTACTGACAGTCATTACAGTTTTAGCCTCTTTTTTAAACGTAAGTACCTCCGAAGCTATCTTTCTCGCTCTCATTATCGCATCAGTGAAAGCTTCTCTTGTTGCCGGATACTTTATGCATCTTATATCTGAAAAAAGTATAATAATATCTATCCTATTATTGACAGTATTCTTTTTCTTTGTGATGATATTTCTACCATTAATCTCTTACACAGATCATGCTAACATATAAATGATTGGTATTAAAGCATTTCACTTATTTTTTATTGCACTTTCTATATTGCTGACTGGATGGTATAGCTACTTTGAAATTACAACACCTACAAATCCAGGCAATATTTCTATTATTCTTAGTACTGCATCATTTCTTTCCATGTTAGCACTTAGCGTTTATGGATATAATTTCTTTAATAAATTAAAAAAAATAAAATAATATAATGTTTACAAGATTACTAATTCTTTTATCAATTTTTATAATTCAACCAATATTTGCATGTGGCACCTGTTTTGGAGATCCTAATTCATCTGCTGTAAATGGAATGAACTGGGCGATTATATCTTTACTCACTACAACTGGAGGGGTTCTTTCAGGCATTAGTTTTTCTATTTTTACAATTGCAAAAAAATCTAAAAATCAAATTCAAAGTAAGGATTTATAAAACTTGTTAGATTTTTTACATAGTCTAGGGCTTCCAGCTAATTTATCAATCCAAGGTGAATATATAGATAATGCGAATGTACTTATGCATTGGCTAATGTTATACTTATTCGTAGGGTGGGGTATATTCTTTATTGTAAGTCTTGTAAAATTTAGAGCGTCAAAAAATAAAAAAGCTGATTACAATGGCGTAAAATCACATTT